>OQWM01000042.1_pt1 | contig 56155 bp, 49 predicted proteins | sample 1691531 | NCBI WGS metagenome assembly OQWM01 (sample SAMN03418257, study PRJEB22391) | human gut metagenome | biome: human-gut; feature: organic feature; material: feces | host: Homo sapiens | place: Tanzania | collected 2013-01
ACGCGCCACCATGGCACACCGCACAGGCTGGTATCAGGCTGTGTCTCCCGGCGAATTGGAAGACTTCTGCTCAGCCGCAGGCGAACGCAACCACTATACCTTCGTATCAACATTCGGCAACGGCGACCGCATCTGGGCGTCGCGCGTAAAGAACGGAATGTACAACAGTCTGCCTACAATAGAACCTTTCACCGGCTCACGCTGCTATGTCGACGCAAAAGCACTGCACCCCATACGCGCAAAGATGGGCAAAGACTACATGAAAGGCTCCAACGAAGGCACCGCTGCCGTCAAGAAGATAGTAGACGGAGGCAAAAAGAAAGACAAGAAGAAGGGCTCCAGCATGATGAAAAAAGGCGTGAAAGGGCTTCTGGACATTCTGAAATAGGAACTCCCCATAAAGCATACGATGTATCATAAACCCCAAACGGTCATTAGCCCGTTTGGGGTTTATCTATATCCAGAGAAGCGCCATCGGCGGGGCAATGAATACGGAGCCTGGGGGCGTCGGCGAGACTGCAACCGGCGACAAAACAGGGGAAAACGGACGCCGAAACGGGGCCCAACAGCACGGGGAAAGGACGATTTCGGGTGATTTGTTTGGCTATGACATGAGAAACCGATATATTTGCAGGCAAAATAAGAACAACTATGGGATTTATCAAGTGGATAGGACTCTTTAGCGGATTTGCCCAGACACAGAGTGTGCTGGGAGCCATCGCCGGTTTTGTCATCGGTTCGGTTATCGACAGTATATGGAGTGGCGACAGCAAGCCGACAGCCACACAAAGCAGCACAGAGACGGCAAGCACGAGCGCGGAAGACAGCCGTAGCAGGTTTCTCTTCTCGCTGATGGTGCTGGCGTCGCACGTAATACAGGCCGACGGCAAAATCATGCACTCGGAGATGGAAACGGTGAGGAAATTCCTGCGCAATACGTTCGGCGAAACGAGTGTGGAAGAGGGCAACAACATCCTGCTGAAACTCTTCGAATACCGCAAAAACAGAGGTGAGGCCGAATGGCAGCAGGAGATACGCAAGGTGTGTGATGAGATAGCAGGATTTATGCCCGTAGAGCACAGACTGCAGCTCATAGACTTCCTCATCGTCATCGCCAAGGCCGACGGTACCGTGCATCCGGCAGAGATAGAAGCCGTAAAGCAGGTGGCCATCAACCTGGGCGTCACCGAACAGATGGTCAACCAGATGCTGTCGCTCGGCGGCGACTCGCTGGACGACGCCTACCGCGTGCTCGGCATCTCGCCAAGCGCCACCAACGAAGAGGTGAGGGCTGCATACAGGAAGATGGTCAGACTGAATCATCCCGACCGCGTGGCTACGCTGGGCGAGGATGTCAAGGAAGCCGCCACACGCAAACTGCAGGAGATAAACCGCGCCAAGGAGATGATCTATCAGGCGAGAAACATGTAGGCTCTGACGACGCCTGCCATGCGGCAGGCAGCAACAGCCGTCAACAGAGCGATACCGGCGTGCACCAACCGGCATCCTGATGGCAACGGACGGCGGATAAAACTGCGCCAAGAGCCATTCTGCTGCGCTCAGAGCGACTCTCACGGCACAGGACTATACATTACCCACAAACACGGAAAAGCCCCGCAACGAGCAAGTAAATGCCGTTGCGGGGCTGTTGATTGTATACCGTGTCCGACGGTTAGTCGGCCAACTTGGCAGAGATAAACTCGCGGTTGAGGCGAGCGATGTTGGCGATAGACTCGTTCTTGGGGCATACAGCCTCGCAAGCACGGGTGTTGGTACAGTTACCAAAGCCCAACTCGTCCATCTTGGCAATCATAGCCTTGGCGCGCTTGGCTGCCTCGGGACGGCCCTGGGGCAGAAGAGCCAGCTGACTAACCTTAGAGCTTACGAAGAGCATGGCTGAACCGTTCTTACAAGCGGCTACACAGGCACCACAACCGATACATGTAGCGCAGTCCATAGCCTCGTCGGCATTCTCCTTGGGGATGAGGATGGCATTGGCGTCCTGAGCCTGACCAGTACGGATAGAGGTGTAGCCACCAGCCTGGATAATCTTGTCAAAAGCACCGCGGTCTACCATGCAGTCCTTGATGACGGGGAAGCCAGCCGAACGCCAGGGCTCTACTGTAATCACGTCGCCATCGTTGAAGCGGCGCATGTAGAGCTGACAGGTGGTGGCGCCGCGCTCGGTCTTGCCGTGGGGCACACCATTAATATATAATGAGCACATACCGCAGATACCCTCGCGACAGTCGTGGTCGAAGACGAAAGGCTCCTCACCAGCCTCGATGAGTTCCTCGTTGAGGATATCGAGCATCTCGAGGAATGAAGTATCATCGGGGATGTTCTTCATCTCGTGTGTATCGAAATGACCCTTGTCTTTGGGGCCGTTCTGTTTCCAATACTTAAGTGTGAATGATATATTCTTAGCCATGATTATTAATTCTTATAGTTACGTGTTTGAACCTTAATTGCCTCATACTCCAGCGGTTCCTTGATGAGTTCAGGAGCCTTGGTGTCGTCGCCCTGGTATTCCCAGCAGCCTACATAGAAGAAGTTTTCGTCGTCGCGCTTGGCCTCACCTTCCTCAGTCTGGTGCTCCTCACGGAAGTGACCACCGCAGCTCTCCTCGCGGTGCAGGGCGTCGTAAGCGATAAGCTCGCCCATGAGGATGAAGTCGCGCAGGTGGATGGCCTTGTCGAGCTCGACATTGAGACCTTCCTTGGTGCCGGGGATGAAGAGGTTGCTGTTGAACTCGTCGCGGAGTGCCTTGAGCAGCTCGAGACCCTTCTCCAGACCTTCCTTGGTACGACCCATGCCCACGTGCTCCCACATGATGTGGCCCAGCTCCTTGTGGATAGAGTCTACAGAGCGCTTGCCGTGGATGTTCATCAGGCGGTCAATCTCGGCCTGAACGCCCTTCTCAGCCGCGTCAAACTCGGGCATATCGACAGAGAGGCGGGGCCAGAGGCTCTGGTCAGCCAGATAGTTCTGGATGGTGTAGGGCAGCACGAAGTAACCGTCGGCGAGACCCTGCATGAGGGCTGAAGCACCCAGACGGTTGGCACCGTGGTCAGAGAAGTTACACTCACCGATAGCAAACAGACCGGGAACGGTGGTCTGAAGCTCATAGTCTACCCAGATACCACCCATAGTGTAGTGGATGGCGGGGAAGATCATCATGGGGTTGTAATACTTCACACCGTCAATCTCGCGGGCCAACTTGCCAGGGTTGACGTCGGTAATCTCCTCATACATGTCGAAGAGGTTGCCGTAACGCTGGAGAATCTCGTCGATACCGAGACGGTTGATAGACTCAGAGAAGTCGAGGAATACGGCCAGACCGGTATTGTTGACACCGTAGCCCTTGTCACAACGCTCCTTGGCAGCACGTGAAGCCACGTCGCGGGGAACGAGGTTACCGAAGGCGGGATAGCGGCGCTCCAGATAGTAGTCGCGGTCTTCCTCGGGGATGTCAGAACCCTGGATTTCACCAGCCTGCAGACGCTTGGCGTCCTCAAGTTTCTTGGGAACCCAGATACGGCCGTCGTTACGCAGCGACTCAGACATCAGGGTCAGCTTGCTCTGCTTGTCACCGTGAACGGGGATACAGGTGGGGTGAATCTGTACGTAGCAGGGGTTAGCAAAGTAAGCGCCCTTGCGGTAGCACTGAACGGCAGCGGTACAGTTGCAACCCATAGCATTGGTAGAGAGGAAGTAGGTGTTGCCATAACCACCGGTGGCGATAACCACAGCATTGGCAGAGAAGCGCTCGAGCTCGCCGCTCACCAGGTTCTTGGCGATGATACCACGGGCGTGGCCGTCAACGATTACCACATCCTCCATCTCGTAGCGGGTGTAGAGCTTCACCTTGCCAGCCTGAACCATGCGGCTCAGAGAAGAGTAGGCACCGAGCAGCAGCTGCTGGCCGGTCTGACCCTTGGCATAGAAGGTACGTGAAACCTGGGCACCACCAAAAGAGCGGTTGGCAAGCATACCACCATACTCGCGGGCGAAAGGTACACCCTGGGCTACACACTGGTCGATGATATTGTTAGACACCTCAGCCAGACGGTATACGTTGGCCTCGCGGGCACGATAGTCACCACCCTTTACGGTGTCATAGAAAAGACGATATACTGAGTCGCCGTCGTTCTGATAGTTCTTGGCGGCATTGATACCACCCTGGGCGGCGATAGAGTGAGCACGACGGGGAGAGTCCTGGATGCAGAAATTGAGCACGTTGAATCCCATCTCGCCGAGTGAGGCGGCAGCACTGGCACCTGCCAGACCTGTACCTACGACGATGACATCGAGCTTGAGTTTGTTCTTGGGGTTAACCAGGCGCTGATGAGCCTTGTAATTGGTCCATTTCTCAGCTACTGGACCCTCGGGTATTCTTGAATTTAAAGTCTTAGCCATAATTACTATTACTTTTTCGATTGTTACATGAATTAATTACTTAGGCGATTCAGCAGAGGCTGGGAGCACAATTGAAGGCAAAAGCCAGAACCACTACTACAAAGGCGAGCATGAGCAGACTGGTGTAAACCACGCTGATGCACTGCCAACGCTTGAACCATACCTTGCCACTTACGCCGAGTGTCTGCATAGAACTCCAGAAACCGTGAGCGAGGTGGAACCACAGAGCGGCAAGCCACACGAGATACAGCACTACATAGACAGGTTTGCTGAAGGTGTCGACGATGAAGGCAAAACCATCAGAGGGCAAATGACCAACAGCCATGCCGGTAAGCTCTGCAAACATCATGTTGTACCAGAAGTTGAAGAGGTGGAGCAGCAGACCCAGCAGGATGATGATACCCAGCACGAGCATGTTCTGCGAAGCCCACTCTACCTTCTCGGGCTTGACGGTTACCTCGTAGCGTGAAGCGCCACGCGCACGACGGTTCTGTGCGGTGAGGATAAACGCGTACACGATGTGACACACTGCGAGAGCAGCCAGACCAAGAGTAGCCACGAGGGCATACCAGTTGGCACCAAGCAACTCACAAATCATGTTGTAGGCTTTACCCGAAAATAGGGCTACAACGTTCATACAGCAATGGAACGTCAGAAAAAGGATAAGCGCAATGCCAGTTACAGACATCACTACCTTTCTACCAATAGATGAATTGATTAACCACATAAATGATTGTAATTTAATTATTTAATTGTTAGTAATGTTATATCATGACAATACTACCGAGAGCCACTATCATAGACCCTAAAATGACTGCTCGCACATTATTATAAGGTATGATAGAGGCTCAGCGGATGCAAAAATACTATATTTTTATTATAATTCAAAGCAAAACCATCAAAAAATTGGATTTAATTTCTTACTTTTGCGGAAAATATTACAACATAATGAAATTTGATTATGATGTGATAGTAATCGGAGGCGGACACGCAGGCTGCGAAGCCGCTGCCGCAGCTGCCCGGATGGACGCTCGGACGTGCCTGATTACTATGGACATGAACAAGATTGGACAGATGAGCTGTAACCCGGCCATCGGTGGCATAGCTAAAGGACAGATAGTCAGGGAGATTGATGCTCTCGGCGGTCAGACCGGTATCGTCACCGACACCACTGCCATACAGTTCAGAATGCTCAATCAGGGAAAAGGCCCAGCCGTATGGTCGCCAAGGGCGCAATGCGACAGGGGAAAGTTCATCTGGAAATGGCGCGAAATACTTGACCACACCGACAATCTGGATATCTGGCAGGACCAGGCAGACACACTCATCGTCAAAGACGGTGTGGCTGTGGGAGTTACCACCATCTGGGGAGTAACGTTCCATGCCCGCGCGGTGGTGGTGACGGCAGGCACATTCCTCAACGGACTCATGCACATCGGCAAGCATAAGGTGCCGGGCGGCAGATGCGCCGAGCCGGCGGTCCTGAACTTCAGCGAGAGCATAGCCAGCCACGGCATACGCGTAGGACGTATGAAGACGGGCACACCCGTACGCATCGACCGACGAAGCGTACACTTCGAAGACACAGAGGAGCAACCCGGCGAACAGGGATTTCATCAGTTCAGTTATATGGCTCCTCTCCGCACACTGCAGCAACTGCCTTGTTGGACCTGTTATACCAACAAACAATCTCACGACATACTCCGCAGCGGACTGGCAGACTCGCCGCTCTTCAACGGGCAGATACAGAGCACCGGACCGCGCTACTGCCCGTCGATAGAGACCAAGCTCGTCACCTTTCCCGGCAAGGAGCAGCACCCGCTGTTTCTCGAGCCTGAAGGGGAGAATACCAATGAGATGTATCTCAATGGCTTCTCGTCGAGCATGCCTATCGACATACAGCTGCAGGCGCTCCACGCTATCCCCGCACTGCGCGACGCGCGCTTCTATCGCCCGGGCTACGCCATCGAGTACGACTACTTCGACCCCACCCAGCTCGACCACTCGCTGGAGTCCAAGGTCGTCAGCGGACTCTTCCTCGCCGGACAGGTCAACGGTACCACGGGCTACGAGGAGGCGGCAGGCCAGGGGCTCGTGGCGGGCATCAACGCTGCCATCAAGTGCGGCGGAGGCCAGCCGTTTGTCATGGCGCGCGACGAGAGTTATATAGGTGTGCTCATCGACGACCTTACCACCAAGGGGGTCGACGAGCCTTACCGCATGTTTACCTCGCGCGCAGAATACCGTATACTTCTGCGGCAGGATGATGCCGACGCCCGACTCACTGAGCGTGCCTACCATCTCGGAGTGGCATCGCGCGAGCGCTACGACTGGTGGTTGCAGAAGCGCGAGGGCATAGAGCGCATCATCGACTTCTGCGCCAGCACCAGCGTCAAGCCCACCGACATCAACCCGTGGCTCGAGAGCATCGGCACCACCCCACTCCGCATGGGAAGCAAGGTCGCCGACCTCGTCAGCCGTCCTCAGGTGAGCATCCAGCAGATGGCCGACGCCATGCCCCAGCTCCGCGCACTGATAGAGGGTCTGCCCAACCGCAAGGATGAAACCAGCGAGGCAGCAGAAATCAAAATCAAGTATAAGGGCTACATCGAGCGCGAACGCATCATTGCCGACAAGATGCACCGACTGGAGAATATCAAGATTAGGGGTCGCTTCAAGTACAGCGAGCTCCACGAAATCTCGACCGAGGGTCGCCAGAAGCTCGAGAAGATTAATCCCGAGACCCTGGCACAGGCAAGCCGCATCCCTGGAGTGTCACCCAGCGACATCAATGTACTGCTGGTACTTATGGGAAGATAGTTTCACGTGAAACAAGGATAAATCTATAAATATTATAATTGCAATGAACAACGAAGTATTAATGAAGAATTTACGCTGCATTCCCGACTGGCCAATCAAGGGCGTAAATTTCAGAGATGTAACCACGCTCTTCAAGAGCGCCGAATGTCTTAGGATTATTACCAATGAGATGGTAGACCTCTACAAGGACAAGGGCATTACCAAGATTGTGGGTATCGAGAGCCGAGGCTTTGTGATGTCGTCGGCAGTTGCACTCCAGCTCAACGCAGGTATCGTGCTCTGCCGCAAGCCTGGCAAGCTGCCCTGCGAGACCGTACAGGAGAGCTACGCCAAGGAGTATGGCATCGACACCATCGAAATCCACAAGGACGCCATCAACGAGAACGACGTGGTGCTTCTCCACGACGACCTGCTCGCTACCGGCGGAACCATGAAGGCTGCCTGCGACCTGGTCAAGAAGTTCAACCCCAAAAAGGTGTACTGCAACTTCATCATCGAACTTGTCAATGAGGGCCTCAATGGCCGAGATGCTTTCGACGACGATATCGAAGTGACGTCTCTCATACAGGTTTAATATTTTAGCAAGAGCGGCCTTTAGGCTTTGCGTCATTCTTGTGCCCCACTCCACCATCCCGACAACTGTCGGAATCATCGGTGGCGAGCATGAAACAATGACGGCAAAGATTAAAGGTCGCTTAAAGTTTCACGTGAAACTTTAAGCGGCTATTTCATTTGTTTCCAATAGGTTTAAGCATGAAGAAAGAGAAAGAGGAACTATTGGCAAGACTCAAAAACATTGTCCTCAATATGCCGGAGAAACCGGGCAGTTATCAGTTCTATGACAAGGATCACACCATCATTTACGTGGGAAAAGCCAAGAGGCTGAAAAGCCGTGTTTCGTCTTACTTCCATACCGAGGTCGATAGGTTCAAGACCAAGGTGCTGGTGTCCAAAATCTGCGACATCACCTACACTGTGGTCAACACCGAAGAAGATGCGCTACTGCTCGAAAACAGCCTTATCAAGCGTTACAACCCGCGCTATAATGTGCTGCTCAAAGACGGCAAGACCTACCCCAGCATCTGTATCACCAAGGAGTATCTGCCCCGAATTTTCAAGACGCGTACCATCAACCGCAAGGGCGGACAATACTTTGGCCCCTACAGCCACATCAGTAGCATGTACAACATTCTCGACCTCATCGGCAAAATTTACAAGCCACGCAAGTGTCATTTCCCTATTTCCGCCGAAGGCATCGCTGCCGGTAAGTACAAGCCTTGCCTCGAATACCACATTCATAATTGTGGTGCGCCGTGCTGTGGTCGTCAGAGCTACGAGGATTATATGGAATGTATCCGCCAGGCACGCGAAATTCTCAAGGGCAATACGCGCGAGCTGAGCGAGTTGCTGTATCAGCAGATGCAGCAACTGTCTGCAGCGCTCAAGTTCGAGGAGGCCGAGCAGGTCAAGCAGCGCTATATGCTGCTCCAGGGCTTCGTGAGCCGCAGCGAGGTGGTGAGCCACACCATTACCGATGTCGATGTTTTCAGCATTATTGACGACGAGGCGTCGCGCAACGCGTATATCAACTATATTCACGTGAAAAACGGCACCATCAACCAGAGTTTCACATTTGAATATAAGCGTAAGCTTGATGAAACGTGCGAAGAACTGCTCATTGACGCCATTCCCGAGATTCGTGAGCGTTTCCAGAGCACGGCGCGCGAAGTGATAGTGCCGTTCGAACTGTCGTGGCAGCTCAGCAACGTCACCTTCACGGTGCCGCAACGGGGCGACAAGCGCCATCTGCTCGAGTTGTCTGAAATGAACAGCCGTCAGTACAAGTTTGACAGGCTCAAACAGGCCGAAAAGCTCAACCCTGAGCAGAAACAGACGCGCCTGATGAAGGAGCTGCAGGCCGAGCTGAAGCTGCCCAAGCTCCCCTACCACATCGAGTGTTTCGACAACTCCAATATCTCTGGCTCCGACGCCGTGGCGGGTTGCGTGGTGTTCAAGGGCATGCGCCCCGCCAAGAAGGAATACCGCAAATACAACATCAAGACCGTCGTCGGACCCGACGATTATGCGTCTATGCAGGAGGTAGTGCGCCGCCGCTATCAGCGCATGACCGACGAGCATCAGCCGTTGCCCGACCTGATTATCACCGATGGCGGCAAGGGCCAGATGGATGTCGTATCGGCTGTGGTCAATGGCGAGATGGGACTCAATATTGCCGTGGCTGGACTCGCCAAGGACGACCGCCACCGCACCAATGAGCTGCTCTTCGGCGACCCCATTTGCACAGTGGCGCTCGATGTCAAGAGCGAACTTTTCCATGCCCTCACGCGCATCCAGGACGAGGTTCACCGCTATGCCATCACTTTCCACCGCGACAAGCGGTCCAAGCACGCGCTCCACTCGCAGCTCGACGACATCCGAGGCATAGGCCCCAAGACGCGCGAGGCGCTCCTGAAGCAGTTCAAGACGGTCAAGGCCGTCCGCGAGGCTTCGCTCCCAACCCTCTCTGCCTCAGTGGGTAACGCCAAGGCCAAGGTGATTTACGACCATTTCCACCCCGCGAGCGAGTAGCTCTCGCCTACTCCACTCGTTAACCCGTTGACTATCAGTGCAGTAGCCTCCACCACTGCGCTGATAGTCTTTTTATGCCCTGCCGTCAGTGACAGCATCAGCGGTACTGTATTACATATTACAACAGCCCACCACGACCACCTTTCCGACCTTCACAGCTATCATAGCGATTACATCGCCAACCGTGCAGTTTACATCGGAAAGCATGCAGTTTGCGTCTACAATCGTGGAGGGTACCTTTACAAAGCTGGAGGGTACCTCTGCGAAGCTGGAGAGCCCCTCTGTGAGGCTGGAGGGTACCTCCACACCCATAGCAGACCAAAACGCCGTCAGAGAGGCTCTCAGAGGGCCCAGAATGGCTATTGCAGACGATATTTCGACCATCGCGAGCAAAAATAAAACAAATGATGGGTTAAATTATGGCAAATTTAGTATATTTGCAGATTATAGCACAACGATAGTCACTATGAGAATTGTCATACAGCGCGTTTCGCGCGCATCGGTTACCATAGATAGCGAGGTCAAATCATCCATCGGCAAAGGCTACCTTATCCTTGTGGGAATAGAAGGCGCCGACACGCACGAGGATGCCGACTGGCTGGTACACAAGGTTATAGGTCTGCGCGTCTTTGAGGACGAACAGGGAGTCATGAACCGTGATATCCTCTCGGTACAGGGCGAGATACTCGTAGTATCACAGTTCACGCTCTTCGCGAGTTACAAGAAGGGCAACCGCCCGGCATGGTTCCGAGCCGCTACGCACGACGTATCAGTGCCCCTGTACAACTACTTCTGCACCCGCATGAGCGAGGCGCTCGGCAAGCAGGTTGGCACGGGCGAGTTTGGCGCAGACATGAAGGTAGAACTGGTCAACGACGGCCCTGTGACGATCTGTATGGACACCAAGAACAAAGAATAAACTATAGCAATGAACAACGTGAATATCAAGACCATCGCCAAATTTGTGGCACTTGCCATCATGCTGGTCAGCAAGACTCTGGAGCGCCTGCTCCACCTCTCGGCAGCAGCCGTGGCGTGGGTGGGCGCCGCCATCATGTTCGGCATATTGCTCCAGACGCTCATCCAGATTCTCCGCACCGGCATCGCTACTGACGTGTGGCACAAGGGCATGCTCGCCTACTATGCGGTGATTACCTTCATCTTCGCCTTCTTGACCGTGATGCTCGCCATGCGGGTTATGATAGACGGCGTAACCGTCTGAACCACAATTGCCTTCAACTAAGTGAAAGATATGAACGAAATCAAGGAAACGGCCATCTGGCTCATCAACATCCTGGGCATGCTTGCCATCGTGGTGGGCGGAATCTTGATGAAGAGCCCCACATGGCTCATCATAGGCGGCATCATGTGTACCATCTACTACACCATCACCGCCCTGCGCAACTGGAAGGACAAGCGCCGAAGCGCCGTGGTCTACCTCATCATGGCCCTGACACTCTTGGGCATAATCGCAGCATACCTCCTAACCCACTGATTATGACTATACAAGAAGCACAACAACGAGTAGACGAATGGATAAGGCAGTATGGAGTGCGCTACTTCTCTGAGCTCACCAATATGGCTTGCCTCACCGAAGAGGTGGGCGAACTGGCACGCGTCATGGCGCGCACCTATGGCGACCAGAGCTTCAAGGCGGGCGAAAAGCCCAACCTGGGCGAGGAGATGGCCGATGTGCTGTGGGTGCTGATCTGCCTCGCCAACCAGACGGGCATAGACCTCACCGCCGAGCTCGAAAAGAGCTTCGAAAAGAAGACCCGCCGCGACGCCACGCGCCATATCAACAACAGCAAACTGTAACTTTATGACAATCATTAATAACCCAAACAATATGACAGACATTAAGAACGTTGACAAGTATCAGCAGGCGCTGAACAAGTACAACCTCAACATCACCGATGCTGAAGTTGCCGAAGAAGTAAAGAAAATCGTAGAAAAAGCAGCTGAGAACAATACCGACGAGGTTCACCGCTTCCTCCTGGGCAGCATCGAGCTGACCTCGCTCCGTACCACCGACACCGAAGAGGAAATTCTGGCTATGGTAGAGCGTGTTAACAACTTTGCCAAGGACTACAAGGAACTGCCCCACGTGGCTGCCGTATGTACCTATCCCTGCTTCGCCAAACTGGTGAGCGAGAGCCTGGAGGTAGACGGTGTAGAGATAACCAACGTGTGTGCCTCGTTCCCCTCTTCTCAGACCTTCATCGAGGTCAAGATTGCCGAGACTGCGCTCGCAGTCAAGGATGGCGCCACCGAGATTGACATCGTGCAGTCGGTGGGCAAGTATCTGTCGGGCGACTATGAGACTGTGGCCGATGAAATCAGCGAAATCAAGGATATTTGCGGTGAAGTGCCACTCAAGGTAATCCTCGAGACAGGCGACCTGCCATCGATGGCCGACGTGAAGCGTGCCTCTATCATCGCCATGTATGCCGGTGCCGACTATATCAAGACATCTACCGGCAAGGAGAAGGTTTCTGCCACTCCCGAGGCTGTCTACGTGATGTGCCAGGCCATCAAGGAGTACTACGACGAGACCGGCATCCAGATTGGCTTGAAGCCCGCAGGCGGTATCAACACCGTGATGGACGCTGTGACCTACTACACCATCGTCAAGGAGGTGCTGGGCGAGAAGTGGCTCACCAACAAGTGGTTCCGCTTGGGCACCAGCCGTCTTACCAACCTGCTTATCAGCACAATCGAGGGCAAAGAGGTAAAATACTTCTAACCCCACAGCCTTCCCCACGAGGGATGGCATAACGCCTAAGGGCGATGCAGACCGCGCAGTCTGCATCGCCCTTTTTGCATCCGCCTCCGCGCGCGTTCCCCGTTCATCCAGAGTCATTTCCACCATCCCGACAACTCGGCGGAGGTCACGTTGGCGGTAATTTCATGGTGCGAAACGCTGAGTGCATGGTGCGAAATGGTGTTTTCATGGTTTGCATTACTTTGTTCACGCCCCTCAACCACGGTTTCACGCCTCGCAATACGGCCGAAAACAATCAGTGCATCATATTGCCCGTGGATGGCTATATGATGCACTGACGAGGGGAAAATTGCGATGAATTGGGGATTATTTGTTGCGCTTGATGACGTAGTCGAGATAAGCTCTAAGTGCCTGGCGTATATCGTTCTGATGGATATAGGTATCGATGAAGTGGCAGGCTTCATCGTGAAACTCCCACATGCGTCGCTCGGCATATTCTATACCGCCGTTGGCCTTGGTATAGGCAACAAGTTTGCCGATTTCATCGGTGCTGATGCTGCGGTCTTTCACCTTGTAAGCCAGCTCTCTGATTTCGGCGGGCGCATCGTGGTTCACAGCGTAGATGGCGGGCAGCGTGAGCTTGCCTTCAGCCATGTCGTTGCCGGTGGGCTTGCCTATGTCGGCGCTGTCGTAATAGTCGAAGATGTCGTCGCGTATCTGGAAGACGATGCCAAGGTTCTGGCCGAAGCGGGCAGCAGCCTCAATCTCCTCGTCGGTGGCTCCCGACGCCAGCGCACCAATGGAGGCACACGCCTCGAAGAGAGCAGCGGTCTTACCTTTTATTATATTATAGTAGACGTCCTCCGAGATGTCACGGTTGGATATGTTGGAAAGCTGCAGAATTTCACCGTCTGAGAGTGTACGCCCCAACTGCGCCAGATAACGGATAATGCGCTCACGGTGAGTGTAAGAGACATGGAGCAGAGCGGTAGAGAGAATGTAGTCGCCCACAAGCACACTCACCTTGTTGTCATAGATGGCGTTGACAGAAGCCTGGCCGCGTCTTTCGGCGCTTTCATCGACCACATCGTCGTGCACCAACGACGCCGTGTGCAGCAACTCCAGTCCTATGGCTGCATGCTGGGTTACCTCGGTCACGGCTCCGAAACTTTTGGCTATCAGCAGGATGAGAATGGGTCGCATGCGCTTGCCACCACGCTGGCGGATATGGTTCAGGGCTTGCGCCAGCATGCCATCCTCGTGGTCGAGCGAGCGGTTGAACATCTCGATGAAATCGGCCAATTCTGCAGATATCGGCGCCTTGATAACTGTTTGATAATCCATGACTATGAGTATTTTGTTGCAAAATTACAGATATTTTCTGTCATTATCTAATTTATTTTCGTAATTTTACACACCTAAAGCAATTAGAACTATGGACAGACTCTTTCTATTGGACGCCTATGCACTTATATATAGGTCGTACTACGCATTCCTCAAAAACCCACGCATCAACTCCAAGGGACTCAATACATCGGCTATAATGGGGTTTGTCAATACCCTCAACGAGGTGATAACCAAGGAGCAGCCCACATACATGGCTGTGGCTTTCGACCACGGCAAGACCTTCCGTCATGAGGCTTTTCCCGCCTACAAGGCACAGCGCGAGGAGACGCCCGAGGACATCCGGGCGAGCGTGCCCATCATCAAGGACATCCTCGAGGCTTACCATATACCCGTGCTCCAGGCCGACGGCTTCGAGGCCGACGATGTGATAGGCACCCTTGCCACCGCTGCCGGACGCGAGGGCATCGAGACCTACATGCTCACCCCCGACAAGGACTACGGACAGCTCGTGGGGGGCAATGTCTATATCTACCGACCCCGTCATGGTGGCGGTTACGACACGCTGGGCGAAAGCGAGGTGACGCAGAAGTATGGTATAGCGACCACCGCACAGGTCATCGACCTGCTGGCGCTTATGGGCGACTCGGCCGACAACTTCCCCGGATGTCCGGGAGTGGGCGAGAAGACTGCCGCGAAACTCATCACACAGTTTGGAAGTATCGACAACATGCTCGCACATACCGACGAGATCAAAGGCAAGTTGAGAGAGAAAGTTGAAGGTGCCGTCGACGACATACGCATGAGCCGGTTCCTGGCGACCATAAGGACCGACGTGCCCATAGCGCTCGATTTGGGAAAAATGAAGATGACCTCGCCCGACGAGGAGCGACTCGAGAAAATCTTCCAAGAACTCGAGTTCAGAGCCCTGACCGACAAAATTATTAAAAAAGTTAAAAATACGCCCAAAAAGGACGATTTACAGCTCGATTTGTTTGGCGAATTTGCGGCCGAGAGCCAAGGCGAGCCAAAAAATGCGAGTATTTTGGGCCTCAAAGAGACCCCCCATGATTACCAACTTATTGAATCAGAAGAAGAAGCACGAAAAATACGTGATTATTTCTTGACAAAAGAAATCTTGAGTTTTGATACAGAAACGACATCGACCAACGCCATCGACGCCGAATTGGTCGGTCTGAGCTTCGCGGTCGAAGAATTCAAGGCCGTCTATGTCGCCGTGCCCGCAGAGAGGGAAGCGGCGCAGCGCATGGTCGACATTTTCCGTCCGCTCTACGAAGACGAGTACATCATGAAGGTAGGACAGAACATCAAGTACGACTACGAGGTGTTGCGTCGTTATGGGATAGAGGTGCGCGGACCAATGTTCGACACCATGCTCGCCCACTACATCGTGCAGCCCGAGCTTCACCACAACATGGACTACATGGCCGAGACGCTGCTGGGCTACCAGACGATACACATCGACCAGCTCATCGGACCCCGAGGTAAAGGTCAGCGGTCTATGCGTGACCTCCAGCCCCAGGAGGTATATGAGTATGCTGCCGAAGATGCCGACGTGACGCTCAGACTGAAGAACGTGCTCGAGCAGAAACTCAAGGAGGTCGACGGCGAACGCCTCTTCTACGACATCGAGATGCCACTGGTGCCTGTACTGGCCGAGATGGAGCTCACCGGAGTATGCTTGGACACCGCCGCATTGACAGAGACAGGCAAGAACTTCAACCGCCGACTCGCCGAATACGAACAGAAGATATATGCCGAGGCCGGCGAGACATTCAATATATCCAGTCCCAAGCAGGTGGGAGATATTCTCTTTGGCAAGATGAAGATTGTAGACAAGCCAAAGAAGACCAAGACGGGCCAGTATGTCACCTCGGAAGAGGTGCTGACCCAGTTGCGCAGCCGCGCGCCCATCGTCGACGACATACTGAGTTACAGAGGGTTGAAGAAGTTGCTCGGCACCTATGTCGAGGCGCTCCCCCGACTCATCAACCCCCGCACGGGCCACATCCACACCTGCTTCAACCAGGCCATCACCGCCACGGGACGCCTCAGTTCGTCTGACCCCAACCTGCAGAATATCCCCATCCGCGACGACGACGGCAAGGAGATACGCAAGAGCTTCGTGCCCGAGCCGGGATGCCTCTTCTTCTCTGCCGACTACTCGCAGATAGAGCTCCGCATCATGGCCCATCTCTCGCAGGATGAACACATGCTCGACGCCTTCCGCAGCGGCACCGACATCCATGCCGCCACAGCCGCCAAGATATGGCACGTGCCGGTCGAAGAGGTCACGCCCGAGCAGCGCAAGAAAGCCAAGCAAGCCAACTTCGGCATCATCTATGGCATCAGCACCTACGGACTGGCGCAGCGTATGAATATCAGCAACTCAGAGGCTCGCCAGCTCATCGACGACTATTTCGCCACCTTCCCACGCGTCAAGGCATACATGGACGAGGCCATCGCCACCTGCCGCGAGAAGGGCTACGCCGAGACCATATACCACCGCCGACGCTATCTGCCCGATATAGCATCGCGCAACGCCACCGTGAGAGGCTTCGCCGAACGCAACGCCATCAACGCGCCCATCCAGGGCTCGGAGGCCGACATCATCAAGGTGGCAATGATACACATATTCAAGCGGTTCGCCGCCGAAGGACTGCGCTCGAGGATGATACTGCAGGTACACGATGAACTCAACTTCAGCGTCTATCCCGAGGAGCGCGAGCAGGTAGAGCGCATCGTCATCGAGGAGATGGAAAACGCCTGCCGACTCAGCATCCCGCTTACCGCCGATGCAGGCTGGGGCGCCAACTGGCTCGAAGCCCATTGACGCCACCGCCGCCACGGCGACAGAGATACGACAAACAACTTGAATATTAATGTGTATGACAGCCCTAACCAGACAACTTATCAGGGAGTTCAGGGTGCAGGAAGCGTTCTGGACCACCGCAGAAACCGTGGCCTACGACAGCGAAGCGCAGATGCTCTTCCTGCTGCTGCTCCGCCAGAACAACAACGTGCCGCTGCTCTTCGATGATGTGAAGAAAATCGAGATGATGGCCTGGCAGGACAATCCATACATGATGTACGCCTATGCCAGGCTGCACGATGTGCTCCAATACGACAACCACTCCGACAGCATCAAGCACGATTTCTACAAGCTCGCTGCCAGCCATGGTATCGGCGACGCCTATGCCCAACTCGCCTACATGCACAAGGACGGCGACCTGGGAGAGTGCGACTACGATGCCTACAATGACCTGATGCAGAAGGCATTGGACCACCACAGCGAGAAAGCCATGCAGCAGCACATCCGCGACATCATCTATGGCACCAACGGCAGCCCGCGCGATGCGCTAAAAGGCTATGAACTCGCCGAAAATCATGTCCATCAGCAGGACTTTCATGACCCCGAATACTATATGCTCATGGGCGATGCCGACAGGGAATTGGGCCGCATCGGCAACGCCGTGACCAACTATGAACTGGCCACCGAACATGGTGGCAGCGCAGCCTTCTTCTGGTGGGCTGTCACCGACTGCTGCGACCGCGACGGCATCGTCGTCGACCGCGATGGCTTCGCCGAAATCATGCAGAAAGGCAGGGCTGTCGATGCTCGCGACTGCTACCTCATGTACACCATGCTCACCGACGACGCCACCTACGAGGCCCTCGATCCCGACGCCCGGCGCGAACTCAGCGCCTGTCTCAGCGACGACCTCCAGGCAGGATGGTGCCTCGGCGACTGTGTCTGCCCCTATTACCTCGGCTTCTACTACGAGAAAGGGCTCTATGGTTTCGCCCAAGACTATCAGCAGGCTTGGCTCTGGTATGGCCGCGCCGCCCGTCTGCGCAGTCCGCACGGTTATGCAGCCCTTTCCCGCATGATACTGGACGACTCCACCGCGCCCGCTGGCTGCGACGAGAGCTTCGCCTACGAGTATGCCTACAAGGGGCTTATGCTTGGCTGCGACGACCTGCTCCAGACAGTAATCAGAGGTTACAGGCAGGGCTTCCTCGGCCACCACAAGGCTAAGATTGAGGAAATCTGGCTGCCCCAATACGATGAATGGCTGAGACACGTAGCCGATGACGACGATTATCCCTGCGATAGCGAGGCCTGAGAGGCTGCTTGAGCGACCCGCTGCCACGGTCAGAACGCCAGAGCGAGTCGCCCCCACTCCACCCTTCCTCCCTACACAATGCCAAAAGGCTTCAGCAAGAGACTGCCCGTTCCCTTGCTGAAGCCTTTTGGCCATCCGCTGCCTCCTATTATATCTCCGCGATACGCAAACCGAAGTCGGCAGCACTGCCCTCTTCGCCGAAGACCTTCGGCATCATTCGGCTGCGCATATTGGTAACATTCTGCCTGGTCGTAACCAGCAGTACGGCAGCCTCTGAGGGTTGGAAATGCAGCCGAGGATACATAGGCTGAGACGCGCCACTTCTTGCGCGACCATAGGCTTGGCTGAATACTTTTGTAGACCAAGCTACAACATTAATTGCGTTTTTCCTTGGAAGATTAATGAATATGCGCTACATTTGCAAACAGTACATTATTAATATCCACATCAATATGAAACTCAGGAAAAATATCTTGGTCTTGGTGGCATGTATCGCCACGCTTGCCATGTGCGCCTCGTGCGACAAGGATGACAATGACTCATCTGCCAACATCTTCACCCAACGCATTTATCTGGACTTCGTCACCCCAGAGGGTGACAATCTGCTCGATGCCAACGCGTTTGCCGACAACAGCAAGGGCTATAAGACCGCACAGGACTACTTCTGCGACGACCGCATCAGCATCCTGTGCAGACGGAAGAGCGACGGCAAGACTGCCGACTTCATAGACAAGGGCAACCCCACCCTGCCCTACTCCAATTTCAGGGTAAGCCACCCCGCGCTGAACCTGGTCCAGGACATGAGCCACTACAACCCGACCCAAGACAACGGCAATCAGGGCGACGCCAACCTGCAGGGCTACATCAACTGGAAGGTTGGAACCACAATAAGTCTGCTTATAGACGACTTCGACGCCAACGTGGGAAAGAAGGAATATACTGAATGTTACGAGATAAGCATCGCCAGCCGAGCCATCTATGGCGACGACCAGCTGCACCAGCTGCGCCTCTACTGCCAGGTGAGCAACAGCCGCCCCGTCATCACCCGCGTAGAGTACGATGATGACCCCGGCAATCTGCTGGACCACGACCCCTACTACCGCATTGCCCAACAGATAGGTTACACCCAGTTTACCAACAACCGTGCCTATTTCTACATTCCTATCATCGTAAGACGCGGATAGAGTACGCCACCCCTGCATCCTCTCCCGCATAGAGCCCCACAGCCTGACCCACACCCTCACTCTCCCAATCCTAAACCCAGTAGATATGAAAGCCTTCAGAATTCTGTCACTGCTCTTCTGCCTGAGTCTGACTACCCTCGTCATGGCGCAGAAGTATGAGGTCGACTGCCTCGTCGGCCCCGAAATCAAAGCCACCCCAGTCGAAAAGCCCACCGAGTACGACGGCTCACGCACAGTGCTTTACATCGCCAACGGCACCCTCGTCGATGTCGTGGGGCGCACAGTGACCGGCCCCGATGGCCGCACCGCCTCCCATCTCGGAGACGTGGGCGACTCTGTAGATGTAAGACAGATTAAAGGCATCATCCATTACGACGGCAGGAGATACCTTGTGGAAGCCCGTTGGCTGAAGTTCGCTGACGAAAACCCGCCCTCGGCGACCGACAGATTTGCTTCCGACAACTTCCGCCCGCGCCTACAGCTCACCTCCTGGCTGGCTATGCCCCGCTTGGACGTCCACTCAGCCTCTACGCGGATGCTCTACAGCCGTTGGCTGCCCTTCATAGCATTGCTGCTCATGTTTCTGGCGGTATGGATGACCCTCCGCACCCGCTTTCTGGTGCTTTCGGCGCTGCCCTTCTTCGCCGCCGTGGGCATAGTCATCTATATGGCGCTGATGATAGACTGGGATGCGCTGTGGTGGTGCAACCCCGACTATGTAGGCATAGAAAATGCCATCGTCGGCATCATCCCCGTGGCGCTGTTTATGGCGTTGGCGCTCATGTATCTCTTGTGTGTGACTACTTTTATCAAAGCCCCGCTGCTGATATGGCCCCTCGTGATAGGCTATATACTGCAGTGGCCCGCCATGTTGGTGTCTGCCCACTTCACGGGAAGCATCTGGCCCGCCCTATTGGTATGCTATGGCATCCCCGTGCTTATCAATGGTTTGCGCCTACGCCTCTATGGTGTCGTCATGACCCTCGTCACGCTGGTCGCCATCCACACCTTTGTAGTGGCATTGGCCACGGTGGTCCAGGTTTCGCTGTGGATTATGATGGCCATGGCCCTCGCCTCGCCGCTGATAGCTTTCCTCCTGTCGACCATCATCGGCAAATACCAGCATACGCACAAAGGAAGATGGGTGCTGCGCAATGGAAAGTGGGTATATGTATATGACTGATACGCTGAAGACCGCCGGCGCGCTGTGGGATTACACCTGCAGAGCGTCGGCGGTCACTCATCACGATAAAACGAAAAAACATGCGTTTTTTCTTTGCATTGTCTGCGGTTTGCACTACCACTACTGCTACGCCGTGAAGGTAGGCGGCACCTCAAGATTAAAAATAAATAGATTTATTTTGTAATCTCTTCGGTTTGCACTACCTTTGGATAAGATAGGCTGCACCTCAACAATGCCAAATGAAAAAACATGCGTTTTTTCTTTGCATTGTCTTCGGTTTGCACTACCTTTGTACTCTGGAAATAAACGTTTATAATAAAATATGTCATTAAAATGTGGTATCGTAGGTCTTCCTAATGTGGGAAAATCTACGCTGTTCAATTGCCTGTCCAGTGCCAAAGCGCAGGCAGCCAACTTCCCTTTCTGTACGATAGAACCTAACTTAGGCGTCATCACCGTCCCCGACGACCGACTCACCCGTCTGGCAGAGATAGTACACCCCGGCCGCATCGTGCCCGCCACCTGCGAGATTGTAGATATAGCCGGTCTGGTGAAGGGTGCCTCCAAGGGCGAGGGACTGGGCAACAAGTTTTTGGGCAACATCCGTGAGTGCGACGCCATCATCCACGTCATCCGCTGTTTCGACGACGACAATGTGGTGCGCGAGGGCGGTGCTCCCGTCAATCCCGTGCAGGACAAGGAGATTATCGACACCGAGCTGCAGCTCAAAGACCTCGACACCATCGAGGCCCAGCTCGCCAAGAACCAGAAGATAGCAGCCATAGGCAACAACAAGGACGCCAAGGTGCTGGTGACCGTGCTCGAAGCCTACAAGGAGGCGCTGGAGCAGGGCCGCAACGCCCGCTCGGTGACCTTTGAGAGCAAGGAGGAGCAGCAGGCCGCCCACGACCTGTTCTTGCTTACCACCAAGCCCGTGCTCTATGTGTGCAACGTAGACGAGGCCAGCGCCAAGGAGGGCAACCAGTACTCACGCCAGATAGAAGAGATAGCCGCTTCAGAGGGCGCCGAGGCCATGGTGATAGCCGCCAAGACCGAGGAAGACATCGCGTCGCTCGAGACCTATGACGACAAGAAGATGTTTCTCGACGAGCTGGGACTGGAGGAGAGCGGCGTAAACCGTCTCATCAAGAAGGCCTACAGTCTGCTCAACCTCGAGACATTCATCACCGCCGGAGAGATGGAGGTCAAGGCATGGACCTATCACAAGGGTTGGAAGGCACCCCAGTGTGCCGGCGTGATACACACCGACTTTGAGAAGGGATTCATCCGTGCCGAGGTCATCAAGTACGACGACTACATCCAGTATGGCTCCGAGGCTGCCGTGCGCGAAGCCGGCAAGCTGGGCATCGAGGGCAAGGAGTATGTGGTCCAGGACGGCGACATCATGCACTTCCGGTTCAACGTATAACGCATCAAGCTATGACAAGTCTGCTCAACTTTATCCTCTGGAACCCCGATACGACTGCGCTGCATCTCGGGCCGTTTGATGTGCGCTGGTACGGACTGTGCTGGCTTACCGGACTGGCCATCGCCTACTTCCTCGTGAGGTGGCTCTACCACGACCAGCGCGTCAAGGACGAGTATTTTGACCCACTCTTACTCTATTGCTTTGTGGGTATCCTCATGGGAGCTCGTCTTGGTCACTGTATCTTCTACGAACCCCACTATTTCCTTTCCTCTTGGCAGCACGTGATAGAGATGTTTCTGCCCATCAGGTTTGTCGATGGCGCCCCCATCGCCCATGGCGGCATGCTCTACAGCCTCACCGGCGGCACCGTCATCTTCACGGGCTACGAGGGACTGGCCTCCCACGGAGGCACGCTGGGACTGATGCTGGCGCTGTGGTACTACTACCGTCGCACCCACATGAACCTGTGGCAGGTGCTCGACGACATAGCCATAGCCACCCCCATCACCGCCTGTTTCATACGCCTGGGCAACCTGATGAACTCAGAGATAGTCGGCAAGGTTACCGATGTGCCCTGGGCGTTCATCTTCGAGCGCGTAGACCAGATGCCCCGCCACCCCGGACAACTCTATGAGGCCATCGCCTACTTCCTCTTCTTCTTTGTGGGATGGCATTTCTACAAGAAGCACAAAGAGTGGGCAGGCACGGGCTTCTTCTTCGGACTCTGTCTGACGCTTATCTTCACGTTCCGCTTTGTGATAGAGTATACCAAGGACGTGCAGGAGGCTTTCGAGCACGACATGCTGTTCAATATGGGCCAGCTGCTCTCAGTGCCATTCATCATCATAGGCATCGTGTGCATGCGCCGCGCTCTGCGCAAGGCCCGGCAGTAAGCCGGCAGCCATCAGCCCACTGATATCAGTACCCCGTCGCCGCGGTTATCTTGTTAACAGGATAGCCGCGGCGATTTTCATTTTTAACGTGATGGAAGTAAATGACTCTCACCATGTCAGAAAAAACGGAAAAAAGGCTGTCGGTAATCAAAAAAGATGTACCTTTGTAGAAGATAGGCTGCACCTCAGCCATTAAGCGAGCTTATGGCCTTCGGTTTGCACTACCTTTGCATAAGATAGGCTGCACCTCAACCATTAAGCGAGCTTATGGCGCCAGGTTTGGACTATCTATATTACTATAACTTAAAACACGTATGAAACAATGTATTCTCATCATGCTGGCACTGGCATGGGCCATCAGTATGGATGCGCAGGGCATTATCCGACAGCAGACTCAGGTGAAGAAGCCAAAGGACAAGACTGAGCATACCGCCAAGGCTAAAGCCAAGACAGCCCCCAAGCCCAAGAAACGGGTAGAGCGAAAGGTGGAACCTAAGCCCGAACCCAAGGAGCCTGTTGAAGTAAAAAACCAGGTGACAAAGAGAGAAGACCCGCCCCCAGTGGAGATGACTCCCACCCAGGTAATAGAGAAGCTGATAGCCGACATGGTGTATATCCCTGGCGGAACGTTCACTATGTACGACCGCAACTTCTATCCTGGTTATACCGGCAATTGTCCGGCAGCCTTTAGCGCCAAAGTAGACGGCTTCTATCTGTGTCGCTATGAGGTTACGCAGCAGTTGTGGCAGGCCGTGATGGACTTCAACCCCTCACAACACGCTGTGGGCAATCGCCCTGTAGAGGGTTTCTACTGGGACGAGGCCCAGCTGTTCATCTATCGTCTCAACCAGATAACCGGACTCAAGTTCCGCTTGCCTTCAGAAGAGGAGTGGCAGTGGGCATACGACGAGGGCAAATCGCCACGCCAATACAAATACAGTGGAAGCAATGAAGCCAATGAGGTGGGATGGACCGAATGGAACAGCGAGCACCGCGCCCACGCAGTAGGCATGCTCAAGCCCAATGCCCTGGGACTCTACGACATGACGGGCAACGTGAAAGAACTCTGTACAGGTCACAGTGGGGCCGAATCTATGAACAAGAAATTCGAGAAGGACTACCGTGTGGAACGTGGCTGTTTCTACAACGACACTGACCTGGGCAGTGGTGAGCGCAAAGCCTTCAACATCGATAAAAGCTACATTAACAAAGCCCGACCTAATCCGGGAACAGGCCTCCGTCTGGCCCTTAACCAGTTGCCAAAATCAGTCAGCATACATCTGGACAAAACTCCACAGCCTACCTCGCAGCGCGAGATAGTAGCTCAGCTCGTCAAGGATATGGTAAGAATACCTGGAGGTACATTTATGATGGGCTATGTATTTCCCGAACATCGTAATGGCGTTAAAGACTGGTCAGACATGGACCCTCATCAGGTTACTTTGGACACCTATTACCTCTGTCGGTATGAAGTAACCCAGCGGTTATGGCAAGCAGTGATGGGGAACAACCCTTCGAAAAACAAGGATGACCTGGACCAACCTGTTACCAATGTCGGCTGTAAGGATATCAAGCAGTTTATCGCCAAACTCAATGCCATTAGCGGACAGCAGTTCCGTCTGCCTACCGAGGCTGAGTGGGAATATGCCTGTATTGGTGGCAGAGAGAAGCCTGTGAGCTCATACAGTGGCGATGAACTTGTCGACGGCTCTGTCCGCCTGGTTGCTTGCTGGGACTATGACCTCAAGAAACCACAGGCTGTGGGCAAACTTATGCCTAATGTCCTTGGCCTATATGACATGACTGGCAACGTAGCAGAACTTTGCTCTGACCTCTTCAGTGTACCTAAACACAAACACCTCTACAATGTACCTAAAGAGAGCAAGCACGAGGTTAACCCCAAGGGGCCTAATCCTTCGGACTGTCTGAAGGATAAGCCCAAGCACACTCATGTATACAGAGGTGGAGATTATAAGAACTTACAAAAATATAAAGACCGGTGGCGCGTGTCCTATCCCTCAGACGATATAGGGTTTAGGCTGGCAGCCACTACGATTCGGATGTAACCAGAGAGATAATAAATCCCATCTTCCCGCTGCGGGAGATGGGATTTATGATAGTATGCAGGGAGCTGTAAGATGTGTTTGCTCCAGTTTTTCTTGATGCCGTCTGCCTGGTTGGGGCATCGGCAAGGGCAGGCTGCCGATGTGGTGCCTCCGTGGCTCGTTGCAGCAGCCTATCTGCCAAGACAGAGAGCGACGCTTACGTTTATCTGCTCGCGGTGTTTGGCCCCGAGAGGGTCGGTAAAGTCGAGAGTGGCGTTAACGCCATAGTAAGGAGACTTACCATCCTTGCCCCACTCCAGCTGAGCGGCGGGAGCGGTTCCGCCAGCATAGACGCGAGGACTCTTGACCTCTACAGGTATGCCCTGCACGCTGTAGGGCACCAGTTCGTAAGCCACAGAGCGGTAACCACCCGTCTGGCGGTCGCGCTGCAGAGTGGCACGCAGCAGCAGATGGACATCATAGCCGTCGGCCGACGAGCCTACGAGATATTCCACCGTGCGGGTGCCCTTTTCTGTCTTGTCGGTCCACGTAGTGAGCGTCTTCGTGACGAGGGTCGTCCACCCCACGCGAGGCACCACGCCATCGTGGCTGTCCATAGCCTCGCGTATATATTTGCGTGCCTGGCCCATCACCTTCTCCACCATCTGTGGCGTCACCTTATAGCCCTTGAGCATCGAGTAGTCTACCGTGCAGAGGCGGTTGAGCGCCACGAGCGTGTCATACTGCGCCGGCGTCACCTTGTTGAGCAGCCACCGTGGGGGCATCTTGCCCTTGGGCACGCTCGACTCCACTCTGGGAGTCACCTTTTTCTTACACTGCTGCGCCGCAGCCTCGTTTGCCCACGCCATAGCGGCCATGGCAAACAGCAAACACAAAATCGACTTTTTCATTGTTGTTTCAGTTTTAAGGGTGAATATTAGGATAACCTTTCCAATGACTTCCATGCCCCACGCTTCATGGTCTGCGGGGCGCGCCATGACAGACGGTGCCGGTGTAAGGGCTTTGGCCCGCGTGCTGACCACCGCTGGCGGCTCGTGCCTTATGTCACGTGGTCTCGTATCATTTGTTACGAGCGCTCGTATCAATAGGCACGTGGCCTCGTATCATACGTTACGAGCCAACCGAGTCCATCTGCGCGTGGGCCGAGTCCATCTCTGCCTCGGCATCGGTAACGACTAACCCGATGAAGATGTTTACATTTGCAAAGTAAGTGGATAGCAGCGACACCACCAAACCAATTAAGTGAAATAGAGTTAACGGGGGGGGGTGAAAGATTGTTAACAGAAGCCGACAGACATGGTCTCTATCCGCGCCAAGACGCCCTCGGGCGCAGCAGAGGCCATTCCCATGCCCACCGAGATGGATAGCAGAGCGGTGGAGAATGAAAGAAGGGATGGGGCGATGGTGGGCAGAGTGGTGGAGACAGAGAGAAGGATGGTGGCGATGGCAGACGGCACGACGGGAGAAACGGGCAGAGCGGTGGAGACAGCGAGCCATCGGGAGAGGGGCTGAAAAAAGGCAGCGCCTGTAAGCACTGCCTTTCTGGATGGGGCAAATCTACTTGCCCTTGAGTATCTTCTTGATTTCGTTGAGCTTGTTGAGCGCCTCGACGGGCGTAAGGTTGTTGATGTCGAGCCCCAGTATCTCGTCGCGTATCTGCGAGAGCACCGGGTCGTCGAGCTGGAAGAAGCTGAGCTGCATGCCCTCGCGGTCGTCGCCGATGTGCTTGATGGCGGCGGCATCGGCGTTGCCCACGCTTGCCCCGTCGGCTTCGAGCTGCTTGAGGATAACCTTGGCGCGGCGCACGATGCTCTTGGGCATGCCGGCTATCTCTGCCACATGGATACCGAAGGAGTGCTCGCTGCCACCGGGCACGAGCTTGCGCAGGAAGATAACCTTGTCGCCGACCTCCTTGACGCTTACATTGTAATTGCGTATGGCGGGGAGCTGGCGCTCCATCTCGTTGAGCTCATGATAGTGGGTGGCAAAGAGCGTGCGGGGGCGTCCCTTGGCATTCTGGTTGAGGTACTCAACGATGGCCCAGGCTATGCTGATGCCGTCGTAGGTAGAGGTGCCACGCCCCAGTTCGTCGAAGAGCACCAGCGAGCGCTCGGTGACATTGTTGAGTATGTTGGCAGCCTCGGTCATTTCGACCATAAAAGTGGACTCGCCGAGCGAAATATTGTCTGACGCACCCACTCGGGTGAAAATTTTGTCCACCAAGCCTATTTTCGCGCTCTCTGCGGGCACGTAGCATCCCACTTGGGCCAACAGTACTATGAGGGCAGTTTGACGCAGCAGAGCGCTTTTTCCGGCCATATTGGGTCCGGTGATGATGATTATCTGCTGCTTGTCGTCGTCGAGATAGATATCGTTGGGCACGAAGCGCTCGCCCACGGGCAGTTGCTGCTCAATCACGGGGTGTCGGCCCTGGCGTATGTCGAGTTCCAGGCTGTCGTCGACCACAGGGCGCACGTAGTGGTTGTCTTCGGCCACCTTGGCAAAGCCCATGAGGCAGTCGAGCTGGGCGATGAGGTTGGCGTTAATCTGTATCTGGGGGATGAACTCCTGCATGGCCGAGATGAGCTCGGCGAAGAGCTGCTGCTCGAGGGCGAGAATCTTCTCGTCGGCGCCCAGAATCTTCTCTTCGTACTCCTTGAGCTCCTGGGTAATGTAGCGCTCTGCCTGTGCCAGCGTCTGCTTGCGCACCCACTCGGCAGGCACGCGGTCCTTGAAGGTGTTGCGCACCTCGAGGTAGTAGCCGAACACATTGTTGTAGCCCACCTTGAGCGAGGTGATGCCCGTCTGCTCAATCTCGCGCTCCTGAATCTGCATGAGATACTCCTTGCCGTTGTGCGATATGTTGCGCAGGTCGTCGAGCTCGGCGCTGTAGCCAGTGGCTATCACGTCGCCCTTGGCCACGAGCTGTGGCGGGTCGGGCTGTATCTCGCTCTCTATGCGCTGTCGCAGGCTCTCGCAGAGATTGAGCTGCTCGCCGATGCGCTGCAGGGTGACATTGTCGGAGTGGGAGCAGGCGTCCTTGATGGGCTCTATCGCCACGAGGGCGTGCTTGAGCTGGACGACCTCGCGGGGCGACACGCGGCCCACTGCCACCTTGGAGACGATGCGCTCGAGGTCGCCTATGCGATGGAGCTGGTCATTGACCAGCATGCGGAAGTCTGGGGAACGGAAGAAGCAGTCGACCATGTCGAGCCGCTTGCGTATGGGGTCGATATTGCGGAGCGGGAAGACCAGCCAGCGGCGCAGCATGCGGCTGCCCATAGGGGTGACGGTGCGGTCGATGACATCGAGCAGCGAACGCCCGTCTTCCTGCATGGGCTGGAGCAGTTCGAGCGAGCGTATGGTGAAGCCGTCGAGGCGCACATACTTCTCTTCCTCGAGGCGGGCCAGAGAGGTGATGTGGCCGATATGGGTGTGCTGGGTAATCTCGAGATACTGCATGATGGCTCCGGCGGCTATGACGCCGTTGTGGAGATGGTCTACGCCAAATCCCTTGAGCGACTTGGTGGCAAAATGACCCAGGAGCTTCTGCCGGGCGGTCTGCTCGGTAAACACCCAGTCGTCGAGCTCGAAGACGCAGTAGCGGTTGCCAAACCGGGTCTCGAAGTCGGTCTTGCGGGCGCGGTCGTAGAGCACCTCCTTGGGCTGGAAGTTGCCCAAGAGCTTCTCTACATAGTCATAATTGCCCTCGCCGGTAAGGAACTCGCCGGTAGAGATGTCGAGAAAGCTGACTCCACATGATGTCTTGCCGAAGTGGACTGCAGCCAGGAAGTTGTTTTCACGATAGTTGAGCACGTTGTCGCCCATCGCCACACCTGGGGTGACGAGCTCGGTGATGCCACGCTTCACCATCTTGTCCATCTCGGTGAGTCCCTTCTTTCCCTTGAGCTGTTCGCGCTTCTTCTTGGGGTCTTCGAGCTGGTCGCAGATGGCTACGCGCTTGCCGGCTCGGATGAGTTTGGGCAGATAAGTATCGAGGGCATGATGGGGGAAGCCTGCCATCTCCATACTGCCAGACTGGCCGCCGTTGTTGCGGCGCGTGAGGGTGATGCCCAGTATGCGCGAGGCGGTGACGGCGTCTTCGCAGTAGGTCTCGTAGAAGTCGCCGCAGCGGAAGAGCATCAGCGCCTCAGGGTGCTTGGCCTTGAGGGAGAAGAACTGCTTCATCATCGGGGTGAGCCCCTTGTCGTCTTTTGCCATAGTGGTTATCTTACGACTGAGGTGACCGGATTGCGCAGTCCCTTCATGCTCACGAGGAACGCCTTGGCTGCACCGAACTTGAGAAACATGTCGAGGCGCACGGGGATGTGGTTCTTATCATCGGAAACATAGAAGTCTACGATGCGCTTGTACTTGCCGTCTTCCTTCTCGAGGTAAGAGAGCTTGAGGCAGCGATATTTGACACCGTTGTCGGCCTTGATTTTGACCTTGCCCGAATAGCGCAGACGCGCGGGGCTGATGTTCTTGCCGTCGGCAATGGGGAAATCTATCTCGTGGCCAGACTTCCAGCCCTCGGGATTGAACGAGCGGGCACGCAGGAAGATATTGAGCATGTCGTAGACACAGTGGGAGACGGTGCGGTGGGCCCAGAGATGCTCGCCACTGCTGGTGAGCTGGTGCTGGCGCAGCTTGACCTTGCCGTCGTGGTAGGAGTAGAAGACCTCATCTACGCCATAGCGCTTGCCCTCGCGGGCTCCCTTGCGGAAGTAGAGGGGCTCCATGTCGAGCGAACTGTAGCAGAGAAGCGTGTCGCGGAGCACAAACATCTGGTCGACACGGTTGTTGCCACGCGTAGTGAGGCTGGCACGATAGGCGGGGTGGCCGTTGTAGCGGCTCTGGACGGTAGACATCGAGGCGTTGCCAGCCTTGACCCATACAAACTGCCAGTTATAATAGAGATTGTAGGTGAGAAACTCACCCGACTTGAAGGCGTCGTTGTGGAAGGCACACTGGGCATGGGCTGCTACAGCCATGACCATCATCAGTGATGCCATAAGGATTCTATACTTTTTCATGTTGCTATCACATATTGGGATTATAGGGTATGCCCATGTTCTTGGCACGCTGGGCATTGCGTCCTACGATTTTGCGGCGGGTCTCGCTGCGCTGCTTGATGAGCTTGGCGGGCTTCTGGCGATAGAGCTCGCGCGCAGTGGGGTTCCAGGCTTGGGTGATGTCCCACTTGGCCTTGCAGACTATCTCTTCGGGAAAGTAGTAGACCTCGTCGGGCTGCTGGAGGGTGGCGTAGTCGCCGGTGTCCCAGCGCCCGTTGGCGTTGGCATCGACTATCATGCGCAGATAGTAGGTATCGGGCTTGACATAGAAGAACTCGGCGGTGCCGGTGGTGGTGGTGACCTCCTTGACGGGAGCGTCCTGCATGTTGAGGAGCTGGCAGATGACGCTGCGGCCCTCCATGCCTGCGATGTTGACGAAGAGCGAGCCGTAGTCGTCGAGCGAATGGACCTTGAAGCCTATCTTCTTGGACGGGGAGACACGCCCGTAGATGTCGGTAAAGGCGATGCTGTCGACCTCGAGGCTGTACTCGCGGTCGGGGCGCCACTCGCCCACTATCTCGTAGGTACGGGACTCGCCCTGAACCTCTCTGAGCATGAAGCGCGACTGATACCAGGCGGTGTCGACCTTGGCGTAGAGATGGATGAGGCTGGTATCGATGCGGGCTACAGGCGCGGCGAGGGTGAAGCGGATGTTGCGGTCGGGGTCGGTCTGCGATACGCTTTCATACTTGACCTCGAGGGCCTCGGGGGGCATCACCTCGAGATAGGGCTTGCCCCGCTTCTTGGCCTTGTCCTGCACCTTCTGCCAGTCGTCGCGCTTCTTCTGCTTGTCCTTGATGCGCTGGGCATAGGGAGTCTTGGCGAGCAGCTCGAGGGTATCGGTCTGGAGGGTGAGCACGCCGGTGGTGTCGGTCATCTGGTACTGGAGCTCCATGCGCAGGGTGTCCTGATTGACGAGAGCCGTGTCGCGTAGCCAGTAGGTGACGGTGTCGCGGCGCTCGCTGGCCTCGGTTATGAGCGAGTGGGTGGCGTCGAAATTGAGGCCACGCACGCGGGGCAGCAGGCTGTCGCCGTAGCTGAAGAAGAGGGTGAAACGGTCGGCCTGGGTACGGTCGGTCTTGACCAGATAGCGGTCGGTAAGGGTGGTGGTGAAGGCCCGGAGCACCAGGTCGTCGGGGAGGAAATGGGTGTAGCCGACCTGGATGATGGAGTCGATGTGGAGCGAGTCGCGCCAGATGGTATCCTGGCGGATGTCCTGCTTGAAGGTGGGCACCACAACTGCGGTGTCGAAGGCCATCTTCTCGCTCTTCTGGCTGTAAAGGAAGTTGCCGTCGGCGTCTTCGAGGGCGTAGACACGGTAGCTGCCGGGGGCTACACCCTTGACGACAAAGCGTCCGGTGGCGTCGGTGCGGGCCACGCGCGCCATAGGCAGCGTGGTGAAGGCGCTGTCGGCAAGGTTGGCATAGAGGCCCACGAGGATGCCCTTGACGGGCTCGAGATTCTGGGCATCGACCACATAGCCAGCGACCTCCATGGTGTCGATGGCCTCGCCGGTGGAGAAGCTGTAGGTGTAGTTGCCCAGAGGATTGTTCTCGGTAATGTCGGTGATGGCATCAGAGAAGTCTACGGTGTAGGTGACATTGGGCTGGAGCGTGTCGCGGAGCTGTACCACGATGCGCTTGCCCTGGCTCTTGATGTCGGGCTGCTCCATCTGGGGCGGCGAGACGATGACCTTCTCCTGTGCGTTCTCTATCTGGATATACTCGTCGAAGTTGATGTATATCTTCTTGCTGCTGACATTGACCGACTTGTCGGCTGGGCTGGCAGAGAGTATGCGGGGCGGGGTCTCGTCGTACCATCCGCCGTCGGGCTGGCCCATGCGGGCACACGCCGCCATGACCGTCAGAAGCACTATGGCGACAACCGCGGCAAAGGCGCAGCGGCTGACAGGCGTAAACCTCTTATTTATCATTGTCGTTTGACTTGTTGTTACCGTTAAGTTGGAGCAGTTCGTCGAGATTTTTGCGGCTGTTGCTCAGACGGGGCACCTTGTGCTGTCCGCCGAGCTTGCCTTTGGCCTTGAGCCAGTCGTTGAAGAGTCCCTGGCGCGCCTCGATGACCTCGAGATGCTGGAGGGTAATGTCGTGGAAGCGCTTGGCCTCATAGTCGCTGTTGAGCTGCTGCAGACGCTCGTCGAGGGCATGGGCGAAATGGTCGAGGCTGTCGGGCTGACGGCTGAACTCGATGAGCCACTGGTGGCGGCACTTGGCGTGGGCGTCCATGTAGACTGGGGCGGCGGTATACTCGCTCACCTGGGCGCCAGTCTGCTCGCAGGCATACTGGAGGCCCTTCTCGGCATTGTCCATGATAAGCTCCTCGCCGAAGGCATTGATGAAATACTTGGTGCGGCCGGTGATGACAAACTTGTAAGGGCGTGTGGAGGTGAACTGGACGGTATCGCCGATGAGATAACGCCACAGTCCGCAGGAGGTGGAGATAAGCATGGCGTAGTTGCGGCCTACCTCTACCCCACTCAGGGGTACGACGGTGGGGCGGTCGGTGCCAAACTCGTCCATGGGGATAAACTCGTAATAGACGCCGTAGTCGAGCATGAGCAGCATCGATGGGTCGGAGGGGTCGTTCTGGATGCCAAAAAATCCCTCACTGGCGTTGTAGGTCTCCATATAGTGCATGCCGGGCGATGTGATAATCTGCTCGTACTGCTTGCGGTAAGGGGTAAAGGCTATGCCGCCATGGAAAAAGACCTCAAGGTTGGGCCAGACTTCGTTGATGTGCTGCTTGCCGGTGAGCTCGAGCACGCGCACCAGCACAGACATCATCCAGCTGGGCACACCCGAAAGGTTGGTGACGTTCTTGTGCATCGTCTCGCGGGCGATGAGGTCGCGCTTCACCTCGAAGTCGGACAGCAGCGCCGTCTTCTTCTGGGGCACTCGCACGAGGTTGACCAGGGGATTGATATTCTCAATCAGTATGGCGGAGAGGTCGCCCACGAGCGAGCCGCTGAGATTGTAGTTGGGTGAGTGGCTGCCTCCGAGTATCAGGCCCTTGCCGTCGAAGAGGCGGGAGTTGGGGTTGTTCTGGAGATACATGGCCACGACGTCGGTGCCGCCCTGATAATGGACGTTCTTGAGTCCGTCGGCAGAGACGGGGATGAACTTGCTCTTGTCGTTGGTGGTTCCGGATGACTTGGCATACCACTTGACGGTACCGGGCCACAGCACGTTCTTCTCACCATGACGCATACGGTCTATATCGCCTTTCAGCTCTTCGTAAGTATTGACGGGAATATTGGCGGCAAAATCTGTATAAGTTCTTATCTCATCGAAGTGATGGCTGGCGCCATATTCGGTATTCTTTCCCTTGGAGATAAGATATCTGAGTACACGTTCCTGCAGCTCGTCAGGAGTGGTAAAATGCTTCTCAAGACTCTTCTGTCGCGGCAAAAAAGCCATGCTTGCTATACGGGTTAAACTCATGTGTATGTAATTGCCAATTAATCATACAAAGTTAACCGATTTCTTTCACATAGCACAATTATTTACCATTTTTAATATAAAATAAACGTGGGGAAGTGAACAGGACAAGTGCCGTGAGTATCATGAAGAGAGACTGGATAGTCTGGGGGCTGCTCGCACTTTTATGAGGGACTTTGGAGCGCATCACCACACTTTTATGAGGGACTTTTTGATGTTTTGGCACACTTTTATGAGGGACTTTTATGGCTATTGCTACATTTTTATGAGGGACTTTGGGCATGGGAGTCACCTCCATCTACGCCAATAGCCCCAGGACAGCGACGATTATCGTCTGTCCTGGGGCTATTGTCATTGGCTTCTGCCTGGGGGTGGCTGACATCCTTTTTTTGGCAATCGGCTACTGCCTCGGGATGACTGGCTACTGTCTCGGGATGTCAATCTACTGCATCGAGATGACTGGCTACTGGCTCATGGAGATTAGCATCCCCTCGTGAGTAATTGATTTCAACCTTATGGTAATCAACTCTCCCTCATAGGTAATCGTTTTCCACCCTGTGACTGATGGCAGAAGTGGAGCGGGCACTCCCCTACTCTCCTCCGAAGGCTTCGGCTTCGGCGGCGGCTATTATCTCCTCGCGGCTCATGGCTCGCGCAGAGATGTCGCTCAAGTCAAACTCGTCGGAGTCATCGGCAGCGTCCCTGGCGGGCTGCTCCTTGGAAACGGCTGGCTTTCTGGACTTTCGCTGACGAGGCTCGGCGGGCGCCGACTCGACGGCGATGATGAAATCCTGCTTCTCGGCGGTGTCGGGCACAGTCTCTACGGGCTCCTCTTCCATCTTGGTGCGATTGGTCTTGGCCGCAAAGATTTGGTCGATAAACTGAGGCTCGCGGCGCAGCTTCTCGAGCGTGAGCTTGGAGGCTCGCTGCTGGCTCTCTTTCTTGCTGTAGCCCTGGCCGTTGCATCCATTGACGCCCTCGATAACCACGCGGTAGTCAAACATAGGGCTGCCGTTGCTGTCGACCTTCTGGCTGAGCAGTTCGAAACTTACGTTGACCCTGTTCTTCTGACTCCATTCGAGGAGCTTGCTCTTGAAGTTCACCTCTTTATAAGCCAGCTTGTCGATATTAATCATCTTGCCAAGGATACGCTGTTGCATGAAGTCCATACATCCCTTGTAACCCTTGTCGAGATAGATAGCACCGACGAGTGCTTCAAAAGCGTTGCCGCCCAGATAGCTGTTGTGCGAGGCACTATGACCGTTGGAGAGGATGAGCTGGTCGATGCCCATCTCTTGCGACAGCTTGTTGAGGGTGTCACGCTGAACGAGTTTGGAACGGGTATTGGTAAGAAATCCCTCGCGCTTGCCGGGGAAATGATGGTACACGATGTCGCCCACAATGGCATCGAGAATGGCATCGCCAAGAAACTCGAGCCGCTCGTTGTTGACGGGCTTGCCCTTGCTGTTGCGGTGCATGATGCTCTTGTGCATGAGCGCCATCTTGTAGTTGTCGATGTGACGGGGATAAAAGCCGAGAATGGCGTATAAAGACGAATAAAGCTCCTTGTCCTTGCGGAAAGAGAGCTTTATTCGGTCAATTAAATTATTCAGCATATTTCTTGAAGATAACACAAGCGTTGTGGCCGCCAAATCCGAACGTATTGCTCAGAGCAGCACGCACCTCACGCTTCTGTGCCTTGTTGAACGTAAAGTTCAGCGAATAATCGAGTTCAGGATCCTCGTCGCCCTCCTCGTGATTAATGGTAGGAGGCACGATGTCGTTCTTGACACTCAGTACACATGCCATAGCCTCCACGGCACCGGCAGCACCCAACAAGTGACCAGTCATCGACTTGGTCGATGAGATGTTGAGCTTGAAGGCTGCATCGCCGAACACTTCCTTGATGGCTTTGGCTTCAGAGATATCTCCCACGTGGGTCGATGTACCGTGTACATTGATGTAGTCGATATCCTCGGGCTTCAGACCCGCATCTTCAAGAGCGGCTTCCATAACGAGCTTGGCGCCCAGTCCCTCGGGGTGCGATGCGGTGATATGATATGCGTCGGCGCTTTCGCCCTCGCCTACCATCTCAGCATATATCTTGGCACCACGGGCCTTGGCATGCTCCAGCTCCTCGAGTATGAGACAGCCGGCGCCCTCGCCCATCACAAATCCATCACGGCTAGCGCTGAACGGACGCGAAGCGTGCTCAGGGTCGTCGTTGCGGGTTGACAGCGCCTTCATGGCGTTGAAACCGCCTACACCGCAAGCGCAGATGGCGCTCTCGGCACCGCCGCTTACTATCATGTCGGCCTTACCCAGACGGATAAGGTTGAACGCATCAGCCAATGCGTTGGTCGAAGATGCGCACGCTGATGTTGTGGTGTAGTTGGGACCGTGGAAACCGAAGTGGATAGAGATATGTCCTGATGCGATATCGGCTATCATCTTGGGGATGAAGAAAGGATTGAACTTAGGTCCATTCTCAGGGTGCTTACCATAGTAAGTCACCTCTTCTTCAAAAGTCTTGATACCACCGATACCCACACCAAATACTACTCCGATGCGGTTCTTGTTGGCAGTCTCAAGGTCAAGACCACAGTCCTTTACACCCTGCATGGCGGCGATAAGTGCCAGCTGGGTGTAACGGTCGAGCTTGCGGGCCTCCTTGCGATCAATCCAATCATTGACGTTAAGGTCCTTTACCTCGCAAGCAAACTGGGTTTTGAACAGAGACGCGTCAAACTGTGTAATAGGTGCGGCGCCACTTTTACCCTCGACCATGGCAGCCCATGTCTCTTCGGGGGTGTTGCCCAATGGGGTAACGGCACCAAGACCTGTTACTACTACTCTCTTAAGCTCCATTTATTTTGCGTTCTCCTCGATGTACTTGATGGCGTCGCCTACAGTCTGGATGGTCTCAGCCTTGTCGTCGGGGATATTGATACCGAACTCCTTTTCAAATTCCATGATCAACTCAACGGTATCCAGAGAGTCGGCACCCAGGTCGTTGGTGAAGCTTGCTTCTGGAGTTACATTCTCTTCCTCAACACCGAGTTTGTCAACGATAATCTCTTTAACTTTGCTTTCAATTTCTGACATAATTGTAAAATTTAAATTGTTAAAAATACGTATTATTAAAAATTCTGGCTGCAAAGGAACACATTTTTTATCATTCTGGCAAATTTTTTCGTATAAAAACGACATTCGCATGCACACTACCCCTATGTTTGTGCAATAAAATGGCTATTCTTTTGATAATTAACCACCTTTTGATAACACAAATCGGGCAAAATGAATTTGTTAAAAACGCGGGGAGATGACCTCCAGAAGAGCGCAGACAAGTTCCAAAACGGCAACTTTCATCTTCACGACCAAGCCATAGCCCTTTATAACCAATATCTAAGGCCTTCGCGTGGGGCGGAAGCACCCCTACCCCAACCGGCCTTACCCTGGGCGGCAGACTATTACACCTTATATATAATATATAGGTGGATGGATGGAATATATATAGCTGTGGAAATAATATATAGGTGCATGGATAGAATATAAAGGCAGACGGGCATAGTAGATGGGCAGTCGGGCAGCGCACCATGGGTGGACAGACGGCAGATATCCTTTGACACATAAAGCATATATAGCGATACTTATGCCGTGATGGACGTCAGCGTTGAGGCGGGGGCTTGGGCAAAAACGGGGGAAAAATATAAAAAGTCGGGGTTTTGCTTGGCGCTGTCTTCATTTTACATTATCTTTGCAAAATTAAGGTTTACGCCCCTAAACAACGATACAAGTATAATAACATAAACAACTAAAAACATGGCATCATTTACTGAGCAGTGCAATCACATCTTCAATCAAGCGATTAGTGATTACCACATTAAGAACGATGTAGATACACCCATTAATAACCCTTACGACCGCGAGTCTATCGACAACCGGCTCTATCTGAAGTGCTGGATAGACACAGTACAGTGGCATCTGGAAGACATTATCCGTGACCCCCACATTGACCCGATGGAAGCCCTGCAGCTGAAGCGTCGCATTGACCGCAGCAACCAGGACCGCACGGACCTGGTAGAGCAGATTGACTCTTATTTCCGTCAGCAGTACTCCGACGTGACCATAGCCCCCGACGCTACCATCAACACCGAGAGCCCCGCATGGGCCATCGACCGTCTGAGCATCCTCGCCCTCAAGATATACCATATGCGTGAGCAGGCCGAGCGTACCGACGCCGACGCCGAGCACCGCGCCAAGTGCCAGGCCAAGCTCAACGTGCTGCTCGAGCAGCAGGTAGACCTCGGCACTGCCATCAACCAGCTGCTCGACGACATCGCCGCCGGCCGCAAGTATATGAAGGTATATCGCCAGATGAAGATGTACAACGACCCATCAACCAATCCGATACTCTACGGCAAGAAGTGAAGACCGACCACATACTCATCATACGTCTCTCAGCGATGGGCGACGTGGCGATGACCGTGCCTATAGTCTATTCGCTCGCCACCCAATACCCTCACACCCACATCACGGTGCTGAGCCGACCTTTCGCGCGCGCCTTCTTTGACGACCTCGCGCCCAATGTCGGGTTCATGGAAGCCTCGACCGAAGAGCTGCACAATCTGCATGGCCTCAATAGCCTCTACCGCCGACTTGTAGCCAAGCACTTCACCGCTGTCGCCGATTTCCACGACGTCTTGCGCACCAAGTATCTGCGTCTGCGCTTCTGCATGGGGCGTTTCCACGTTGCGCATATAGACAAGCACCGCCGCGGCAAGCGTCTGCTCACTCAGCAGGAGGGGAAACAGCGCGTGCAGCAGCCCACGTCGTTCCAGAACTACGCCGATGTGCTCGCCGAGTTGGGCTATCCCATCAAGCCCGACTTCACCTCCATCTATCCCGACGGCAAAGCGCCAGCGGCAGACCGTTCAGAGAGGGTAGGCGACAAGCCCGAGAACCAGCGCTGGATAGGCATAGCGCCCTTTGCAGCCCATCAGGGCAAGGTATATCCACTGGGACAGATGAAGCAGGTGGTCGCCCTGCTCACCGAGCAGCACCCCGACTACCGCATATTCCTCTTCGGAGGCGGAAAGACGGAGACCGAACAGCTCACCCACATCGCCGAGCAGACCCCGGGCTGCACCGTGGCATCGGCCGTGGTCAAGGGACTCCGCCAGGAGCTCGCGCTGATGAGCATGCTCGATGTGATGGTTTCGATGGACTCTGCCAACATGCACCTGGCTTCGCTCGTAGCCACCCCCGTGGTGAGCGTCTGGGGCGCCACCCATCCCTACGCCGGATTCATGGGCTGGAGGCAGAGCGAGGACAACGCCGTGCAGCTCGACATGGACTGCCGCCCGTGCAGCATCTACGGCAACAAGCCCTGTATACACGGCAAATATCCCTGCATGAAGCAGATAGAGCCCGAAGCCATCGTGGCGCGCATCGTGGCGACCGCAGAGCGCCGGTAGAGCTACTGTAGACTCAAGCAACAAGACATAAAACAAGCCCCTGCATCCATCCGACATGGCATGCAGGGGTTTGTTGCGTCTGGGTGCCTCGTCTGCCCAACACCTTATTATATATACGCGCGCCCGCAACGGGCAGAGTGGGGTGGGAGAGACGCCCGGCAAGTAGGGAGGGTCGGTCGGCAAAGCCGGAGAGACGCTCAGGCAAGCGGAGAAGGTCGGCCCGCAAAGCGGGAGTGACGCTCAGCGTGTAGACAGAGCAGCTGCTGCAGCCGGAGAGACACCTGGCAAGCGGAGAGAGGGCATCGGGCGGCTCGTAACGGAAGCCACGTGACCACGTTTCTTATGTCACGAAGCTGCGTACCATAAGGCACGAGCTCACGTATCGTATGTTACGAGCCAGCCAAGACGCCCTCGGTGCGAGCAAAAGGGTAGTTCTTGCTCTATCAAGGCACCCTCGGTGCGCGCAAGGGGAATTTCCATGCTGTTGGGGTGAACCTCGGTGCGCTCAAAGGGTAGCACTTGCACTATCAAAGCACGCTCGGTGCGCTCAAAGGGTAGCTCTTGCTCTATCAAGGCACGCTCGGTGCGAACAGAAAGGTAGACCCTTGCGCGCAAAGGGCAGCTCCATGCCCCCAACCTTGACGGGCAAAAAAATCAGGCCCCCTTACCTTCGGTCGAAGGTAAAGAGGGCCCTTGCGTCATCTGATGGATTTTGTATAGGGTTATCTCACGATTGCCTGTAAAAATTTACGGATGTTGAAACCACATAAGGAAAGAGATTATCAATTACCTCTATGACCACTGTCATTACTCTGCTGCAAAGGTCGACAATTATTAACCAAACCACTGGTATATTTCGGACAATAAGTGGTATGAATCGGACATTTATAATAAATCTGCACCTTTTCGGTGTCTAATTGTAAAAAATCTAAGGAAATGCTTGGTCATTTCACGAATTTTTCCGAATATTGCAGCAAGGAAGAGAATACTGTCATCTGATAACTCCATGACCTATATGCTACACACAGTGACCAGACTGCTATGGGCCACGGCGCTCGCCTTTATCCTGACTTGCTGCCAACACGGCAGCCCGAGCGAGAGCGAGACCCAAAGTATACGCGACAGCCTTGCCACGCTGCGCCAGCAGGGCAAGAAGGAGCGCGACGCCAGCCGCTACGACGAGGCTCTCAGACTCCACATACGCGGACTCGACATGGCCCGCGCCGTGGGCGACAGCAGCGAGTGGATACAGGCGCTCAACAACATTGCCACCGACTACCGCCGCATGGGCATGCTCGACGTGGCGCAGAGCTACCACTACCAGGCGCTCACCCTCTGCGACGAGTCGTCCGACACTACCTACCAGATGCGCAAGAACCGCGTGAAGGCGCTCAACGGACTGGGCAATATCTACCTCTCTATCTACAGCTACGACGACGCCGACAGCGTGTTCCGCCAGGCGCTCGAGGGCGAGCACCAGCTGGGCAGCGCCACGGGTCAGGCCATCAACTATGCCAATCTGGGCTCCATCTACAGTGCCCGCGGCGATGACGAGAAGGCTCTGGACTACTACCGCCAGTCCATGTTCTACAACAAGAAGGACAGCAATCTGCTGGGCATGGCTCTCTGCCACCTCTACTTCGGCAATATCTATGAGAAACGCCAGCAGTACGACCTCGCGCTGCGCGAATACGAACAGTCAGACCGCATGATGACCGACCTGAAAGACCTCTGGCACGCTCTCGAACCGCGTCTGGCACTGGCTTCGGTCTATTATCATACCCACGAGGACGCCAAGGCACAGGCACTGCTCGACAGGGCCGACGCCACGGCTCGCCAAATCAACTCGTGGGAGCATATCGTCGAGGTACACCATCTCTACTTCCAGCTCATGCAGCGCCAGGGCCGCTACCACGAGGCGCTCGACCACCATCTCATCGCCACCGCCTATCAGGACAGCATCCTGGACAACGAGAAGCTGGACCGCATACACAATATCGGCATCAACATCGAGCGCACGCGACAGCAGGAGATGGTCGACATGGCGCAGAACGAACTGCAGACCGAGAAGCGCATACGCCAGCAGAGCGCATGGCTCTTCGGGCTCACTGTGATACTGCTCCTGGCGGTCATCAGCGCACTGCTCTACGTGCAACGCATGCGCCACCGCAGCATGGAGATGATGAGAGAGGCCAGCAGGCTGCGCGAAGACTTCTTTACCAACATTACCCATGAGTTTCGGACGCCTCTGACGGTGATACTCGGACTGAGCCGCAAAATCAGGGAAAACACGGAGGTGCCACAGTCGGTCAGCGACAAGGCGTCGACCATAGAGCGGCAGGGCAACCGACTGCTCACGCTCGTCACCCAACTGCTGGACATCAGCAAGGTCAAGTCGGTAATCGGCGAGCCCAACTGGCAGCACGGCAACATCTGCGCCCAGGTCGCCATGCTGCTCGAGACCTATATAGACTATGCCGCCAACCGCGGCGTGACGCTCAAGTATCATTACGACAAGGCCATCGAGATGGACTTTGTGCCCGATTACGTGAACAAGGTGATGAGCAACCTGGTGTCGAATGCACTGAAATTCACACCCAACGGGGGCACTATCAGCGTCAATCTCTATCAGCGCGGCGACCGGCTGCACATCGACGTGAGCGACACGGGTAATGGCATCAGCAGCGACAAGCTCGCCCATATCTTCGAGCCGTTCTACACCACCGGCGACATGGGCGAAGCCAAGGGAACGGGCATAGGACTGGCGCTGACACAAGAGATAATATCCCATCTCAACGGTACCATCACCGCCGAGAGCCAAGTGGGCAAGGGCACCACGTTCCACATCGTCATGCCGATACAGAACCGCTCTGCCGACCCGGTGACCGAGACCGAGATAGGCAACTCGGGCAAGCCCATCATCGTGGTGGCCGAAGACAATGCCGATGTGGCCGACCTGCTCTGCACCCAGCTCGAGCCCTTCTATGAAGTGGTGGCTGCGCGCGACGGCGTCGAGGCGCTCAAGCACGCGGGAGAGATAATTCCCGACCTCGTAATCACCGACGTGATGATGCCCAACATGGACGGCATGGCCCTCGCGCGCGCCATACGCGCCAACGACCTCACCGCCCATATACCCATCATCATGGTGACAGCCCGCGTGACCGAGCAAGACCGCATCGAGGGTATCAAGGCAGGTGCCGACGCCTATCTGGTCAAGCCCTTCAACACCGAAGAGCTGCTCACCCGCGTGGCCAAGCTGCTCGAACAGCGCATCATGCTCAGAGACAAGTATGCGCAGACCATCACCCAGGCTCCCGTGACCGACGACGCCATCGAAGACCACTTCCTCGCCCGCGTGGAGCAGGTCATAGTGGCCCATATCAACAAGGGCGAAGACATCACCGTGACCATGGTGGCCGACGACCTCAACATCACCGCCCGACAACTGCACCGCAAGGTGACAGGGCTCATCAACCAGTCGCCGGCGGCACTCATACGCATCACGCGCATCAACTGCGCCAAGACCATCATGGCCGCCAAGCCCGAGATGCCGCTCAAGAGCGTGGCGCTGGCATGCGGCTTCACCGACTACTCACACTTTGCCAAGGTGTTCCGCACGGTGACGGGCGTAAGTCCCACGGCATGGACCGCCAAGCCATAGGCGCAGTAGGCCGGGGCCATAGACAGCAATCGCCGCCATGTCAGCAGAGACATGGCGGCGATTGGCGTTATCGGGGTGGGGTCGGGGGTTACTTCTGGAGTGGCTGCGGCTTGTAGGAAGCGAGCTTGTCGAGATAGTAGCGGCGCACATCGCTCCAGTGGTAATAAGGTGCGCAGTCGGTAGAGATAGGCAGGCGCGCCTCGTCTTCATTGAGCAGTATCTTGACCAGCACGTCCTTGTCGTCTACAGAGCGTCGGTAGAATATCCACTGCACATTGCATGCCATGGGGAATATGCGGTAGTCGCACCATCCCACTGCGGGCAGCTGCTCGATGTCGCTCACGGGTCGTCCGTAGCCATTGAGATCGAGCAGACATACCAGCGGCATCACCATCGTGTCGTGGCCGTAGCGCAGCGTGGCACCGGGGTGGGGCAGAGCTATGCAGCTGTCGGCCTGGGATATAATCTTGTGGAGCAGATTGCGCTGAGAGAAGGGCTGGTTGCCGCCATTGACGGTGCTGGGGCCATAGGTGAGATACCAGAAGGCATTGTTGCAGAGCCAGTGCTGGTAGAGTTCCTCGTCGGTGAAGATGTCGTAGAGCGAGAGTTGGTGGCGCAGCTCGGTACTCTGTACATTGCTTGCCAGCTTGAAGAGTCTGTCTGCCAGTTTGTCAGCTTTAGCCTTGCCGAGCCAGTTGGGGTCGCGGAAGATGAAGCCCAGCATGTGGCTGTCGTCACGGTGGCGGCGCTTGAAGCTGTCGAGCAGCTCCTTGGTGCCACCCGCCATCTTCTGCTTGTAGAGCACCTTGTCGTCCTGATTCATGTAGTACATGTCGTGCTGGCTGGCGTCGTGGGTGATGTTGAGCTGGGGATTGAGTCTCACGAGTTCCTGCAGTGCGTTTTCCATCGACAGGATGCAGCGTATCACCACGGTGCTCTTGGCGTCTACATTGGTCTTGCCCTCAAAGACTTCGGGAAATCTCTCCCACATCCTTCGGGCTATCTGTCGGTGCTGCTGGGCTCCGCGCTGGGTGAGCTCGGCATCGCGGTGCATGGCTTCCTGACGTATCTGTGCCACCTTGCCAAGCACCTCACGTCCCTTGGCGGTGAGCTGACCCAGGCTGTCGGCGCGCATGAGGGTAAGATAGGCACGGTCGTAGTCGGCAGTACCGATAAGGTAACGCGAGCCGTGGCGTCCATAATGACTCAGATAGAAAGGCTTGTATCCCTTGGGCGCGGGGGTAAGCCGGTGTTGCGGACCGGGGTAAGCCAGATAGCCACTGGCCGATACGCGGGGGTTCTTCTTGATTTCCTGACGCGCGTTTTGCGCCTCTGCGCACACTGTCAGCGACAGCAGCGCGATGATAACTAAGAGTTTTCTCATATCTTGCTACATTTATACGATTACTTGATACAGGTCGGCGAAGTCGTCGATGACGTGCTGCGCACCGCACGCCTCCATCTCCTCGCGCGAACCGTTGCCGTAGGTCACGGCGGTGGTGTGTACTCCGGCGTTGACTCCCATCTGTATGTCGTAGACGGCGTCGCCCACCATCATGGTCTCGTCGGGCGTCGCTCCCATGCGCTCCATAGTTTGGACGACCATGTCGGGTGCGGGCTTGGCATGCTCCACATCGTTGACGGTGACGATGTGGCTGAAGAGATGCTCTATCTGCATATCTCTGAGGAAGACCATGAGCGAGAAGCGCTGGCGCGAGGTGGCGATGGTCAGCGTGAGTCCGGCATCATGGAGCTTCTGCAGCGTCTCCCTCACGTGGGGGAAGAGCTTGACCACTCCGGGCTGGTTGTCGCGTGCGAATATCTCCTGGTAGAGTCGGGCGCAGGCATCTCCAGTGGCGTCGGTCATAGGAATAAGCCGCGTGAAGGTCTCCTTGAGCGGCAGCCCTATCATGGCCCTTATCTCCTCGCGGCTGCGGGGCTCGAGGTGCATGGCCTCGATGGTCTTCATCATCGTCTGGGTGATGAGTGTCTCGGTGTCGGCTAAGGTGCCGTCAAAGTCGAATATGACAAGTTTCATTATTGATTACTATTGCTATGGTTTTCATTCTGATATAGTCGCGGGAGATGTACATCATGCCTCCGAACGGATTGTCCGTGCCCCAAGAGTTCTTGGCGATGTAGTAGGGACGGCCCTGGCGGTCGTGGGCACGGCCTATGATGCACATGCAGTGGTCGTCGGTGGTCTGTCGGCGCTCAAACCAGCGCTGTCGCAACTGCTGGTCGTAGCGGGGAGAGTGGGGTAGGGTGGCAACACCACGGCTGAAGGAGAAACCGGGCTCAGAGATGTCGCCCTCCCAGCACACGGCGTAGCCCTGGTCGAGCGCCCGGTCTATGGCGTGCATCAGCGTGTCGAGGGGCACATTGAGGAAGCTGTCGCGGCGGTGGTTGTCGGGCAGTTCGAGCACCACCCTGCGTCCGAAGGGATGATGGGTGAAGCTGGTGAGCACCTGGTAGTCTTGTGCATATACGCTTCGGGCAAACTCGCCGAAGCTGTATTGGGCATGGAGCATATAGACGCGCTGGGGGAGAGCACCCATACGGCTGTCGAGCATATCGCCCACCTGCCGGCGCAAGTGGCTGAGAGACTGTGAACGGCGTGCCATCGCGTTGACGCCACGTGCCAAGGCGTCATAGTTCACTCCCTCGGCGGGATAGCTGTCGTAGGGCGCGGCGCCATAGGTGTTGAGCAGACTCAGAGCCATACAGACTGTGCCGCGCATCGTGATGGCGTGGCGCCTGCCACCGAGCATGGCCTCGGCAGCCTCTTCCTCTATATAGCGGCGCAACGGGAACGCCACAGAGAGATTGACGGAGTCGCCCTGGCTGATCCGGTCGGTCTCAATGGTCGAGAGCATGGCATACATCCAGCACACGCTGCTCGCCCCCTGGTTCTTGACAGGTGTGGTGGCAAGCCGCAGCTCGTCGGTGAATTGACTGTCGGCTGCCGGGTTGGTCGGCCTCTCGCAGGCCATCATCACCAGCGCCGCCAAGACTAAATACGTTATTCGTATATACATTATTAATAAATATAGGAACAAAGTTACACAATAAATACAACATAAGCAGCGAAATAATCATGGAAATTGCTTGGCTAATAGAAAATAATGGCTTAACTTTGGAACTGGAAATAAACAGCAAGAGTATGAATATCGACACCGTAGACTTTATCACTTACTGCATAGGTAACCTCTCGCGCAAGCTGAACCTATGCCCCAAAGAAGTCTATCATCGACTGAAGTCTTCTGGCATATTGAGCGGTTACATCATCCCAAGTTACGACGTCCTCCATACCTTCGGCAAAGATTACCTTGTCGAAGACCTGATTGACTATATGAAAGAAAAAGGAGTAATTGGCTAATGAAAGTATATCATGCGTCAAGCGTTATTGACAGATGTCTTACTTATAAAAGCAGTATCCGATTATGAACGTACACGACGATTCCTTTCATGCTATACTTGAGGCCAAGTATGCGCGAATCATCAAGGAGATAAGCGAGATGCACGGCGTCACGCTGAAGGAGGCGATGGATATGTTTTATGACTCTGTTATGCTGCCGCTCCTTGAAGATGGAGTTGCCGATTTGCACTGCCGCAGTGACAAATACCTGGCTGAAGAAATCTGGAATGAGAATAAAGACAACTCTCATGAAAATAAGCATCAAAATGCTTGTGGGAATTGATTATTTGGCTTAACTTTGTAATTACCAAGTTTATATATAGACACATACTGTATTACTATGATACCTAAGAAGATACATTTCTGCTGGATGAGCGGCGACCCGTACCCAGCCAAGATTAAACGGTGCATGAAGACATGGCGTCGGGTGATGCCCGATTACGAGATAAAGTTGTGGAACGCCCAGAACTTTGATTTCGAGGGTGCTCCCGACTATGTGCGCGAGGCCATCCGCCAGTGCAAGTGGGCCTTCGCCGCCGACTACATACGCATGTATGCCCTCTACCATGAGGGTGGCATCTATCTTGACTCCGATGTGCTGGTTCTGAAGCCCTTCGACGACCTGCTCAACCACTCTTTCATGTCGTCATTAGAGTATCACCCCATCCAGATAGAGCGCGATGGCGCGATGGCGATGATAGACAGCGAGGGTAAGCGCATTAAGGAGGGATTTGTGTCGGGCATCCAGATTCAGGCAGCCGTGATGGGCGCCGAGCCAGGCTCTCCCTTCATCAAGGATGTGCTCGACTGGTATGAGGACAAGCCATTCATCAAGCCTGACGGTACCCTCGCCACCGATGTGGTGTCGCCGCAGATCTATGCCCGTGTCGCCGAGAAATACGGATTTATCTATGCCGACCGCGACCAGCAGCTCAGCGATGACATCATGATCTACCGCTCAGAGATATTCGCCGGCAACCGCCACGAGGTCACCCCCGCATCTTACTGCATACACTACTGCGCCCACAGCTGGCATCCCTCGGTCAAGGAGAAGCTGCAGAAACTGTGGCGCCGTATCACCCGTAAATAACACAGCACGTCATGGAGAATAACGAACACAAGATTTCGGTGGTCATCAATACCTACAACGCCGCCGCCATGCTCGAAGAGGTCATCCGAGCTGCCGAGGGATTTGACGAGGTGCTGGTGTGCGACATGGAGAGTACCGACGACACCGTGGCCATAGCCGAGAGACTGGGAGCACGCGTGGTTACATTCCCTAAAGCTGACCATAAGAGTGCCGAACCAGCCCGAACCTTCGCCATACAGTCAGCTCTATGCCCTTGGGTGCTGGTCGTCGATGCCGACGAGATTATCACCGCCGAGTTGCGCGACTATCTCTACCAGCGCATCAGCCAACCCGACTGCCCACAAGGACTGTATATACCGCGAAAGGGATACTTCATGCACCGCCTCTTTGCCTATCCCGACTACCAGTTGCGCTTCTTCATCCGCGAGGGAACCGTCTGGCCGCCCTATGTACACACATTCCCCACCGTCCAGGGCCGCATAGAGTATATCCCGAGGCGTCGACGCGAACTGGCGTTGATACATCTGGCCGACGACTCGATACGCACACGAGTCTACAAGACCAATGAGTATACCGACAACGAGGTCAAGAAGAAGCGCGGCAAGCACTATGGCGCCTTCAAGCTGGTCTTCGACCCCCTGTTCCGCTTCGTCAAGGCTTATTTCTTCAAAGGACAGATATGCAAAGGCGTGCCCGGTTTCATCAATGCGTCGCTCGACGCCTATTATCGGTTTATCACCATCGCCAAGGTGATAGAGTCGAGAAACGCCGAGCGCGACATACGCCACCGGAAGTGACCCCCGCCATGACAGCCATCACGACCAACCGTCTCACCGTAGGATATCGCGGCCACAGAGTAGTCGAGGACATCAGCCTCTCGCTGCCCTGTGGCCGTCTGGTATGTCTGCTCGGTCCCAATGGTGCAGGCAAGTCGACCCTCCTGCGCACGCTGTGCGGTTTCCAGCCACCCATAGCGGGCACGGTGACCATCTCCGGAAGCGACATCACCACCATGAGCGCCGCCGAGGTGGCACGCCTCGTGAGCGTGGTGCTCACCGACCGTCCGCTCACTCCCTCGCTCACCGCCGCAGAGATGGTGGGTATGGGCCGAGCCCCCTACACGGGGTTCTGGGGCAGGCTGAGCGACGACGACCGCCGCCTCATCAGCGAGGCAATGCAGACTGTAGGCGTAGACTCGCTCGCCACCCGACGCATGGGCCAGCTGAGCGACGGCGAGCGCCAGAAGGTGATGATAGCCAAAGCCCTGGCACAGCATACGCCCGTCATCGTGCTCGACGAGCCCACCGCCTTTCTCGATTATCCCAGCAAGGTGGCGGTGATGAAGACCCTCGCCCGACTCGCCCACGACGAGGGCAAGACCATACTCATGAGCACACACGACCTGGAGCTCGCCGCACAACTGGGCGACGAACTGATGGAAATAGAGAACAAGCATATCCGAAAAATCACCGCCGATGAGGTGAGCCGCATCATCGGACGGCTGTTGCGCGGCTAACCCTGCAATATTCTGTCTACATCTTCACGACTGCCCGTGAAGACTCCGGCACGCTCTATCTTGAGTGTGCACATGGCAGCAGCCAGACGGCCAGCCTCGCCATAATCCATGCCCATAGAGCGACCGTAGAGATAGCCCGCCGAGTAGGTGTCGCCACAGCCCGTGACATCGACCACCTCTCGCGGAGCGTAAGCCGGAACATCATAGAAGGTGCCGCCGGCATAAATCATAGACCCCATGCTGCCAAAGGTGAGCACCACCTCGCTCACGCCCATCGATGCGATAAACCGGGCCGCCTCGTGGGCATCTGTCATGCCCGTTACCACCTGCATCTCCATCTCGTTGAGCTTCGCCACATCGACCTGAGAGAGCAGCGAGTGGCTCTGGTCCCAGTCTATGTGCACCACGTCCTCGCCCACCACCTGGCGCAGATAGCCCTGCACATCGACAGACACGATGCCACGCTGGCGGAGCCAGGCAATGGTGTCGAGCGAGAAATCATCGGGCAGCAGCGTACCGAGATGATAGACCCTGGCAGAGGTGTGCATCAGCTCGTCGATGGTAAACGGCTCTGCCTTGGCGAGCACGCGCTGCCGGCGGTCGTCGAGGTTGGCGCCGTAGACATTCTCGAAGAACACGGAGTGGGGGCAGCCGTATCGGGTCACATCGACACCAGCCTCGCGGAGCCTACTGACCTCGTCCACCGACTCATCGCCCACCTTGGTGACCAGACTGAAGTCGAATGTGGGGTCTATGGCGTGGAGCGCCCACGAGAAGTAAAGCGCCGTACCTCCCGCCATCTCCATGGTGCGCTGGGGAGTGATGATACGGTCGTGGGTGATATGTCCTATACAGCAGATTTGGTTCATACTCGTCGGTTGTTGTCGCCCTGGGGCGCGTTATGGTTCATCATTTTACCACCTGATAGCCAGCCACCACCGCCGCCATGCCCAGCACCATGCTCAGCACGGTGTAGAGCAGCGCCGCCAGCATCTGTCCGTCGCGGGCCATCAGCAGGTTGTCGTTCATGAATGTAGAGAAGGTGGTGAAGGCTCCACAGAACCCCGTCACCAGCAGGAGTTTGGCCATAGGCGATATTCCGCCGACATTGGCCATCGCCGCCAGCACGCCTATCAGGAAGCACCCCACCACATTGACCGCCAATGTGGCATAGGGAAACGACGCTGCCGGCACCCAGAGCTCCATCCATCGGCCCACGAGATAACGCAGACAGCCGCCGAAGCAGCTTCCCACACATACACACATCATTTCTTTCATGCTGCAAAGGTAGTGCAAGGTGAGAGAAATACAAAATAAATTCTTTATTTTTATTTCCGAACCGCCGCCTACCTTCACGGCGATAGCCGTAGAGGTAGTGCAAGTCGAAGACAATGCAAAGGAAAAACGAATGTTTTTTACTGGCATTGTTGAGACGCAGCCTACCTTATCTAAAGGTAGGCTAAAAGGTGAGAGAAATACAAAATAAATCTTTTATTTTTATTTCCGAACCGCCGCCTACCTTCACGGCGACAGCCGTAGAGGTAGTGCAAGGTGAAGACAATGCAAAGGAAAAACTTATGTTTTTTTATACGCCATCCCCCGACCATCCTCGTCAGCCCGCAGTCTAACCCAAGCGCAAGGCAAGACAGCTACAGCCACACCGTGACCGCCCTTGCTGGCTCGTATCAATAGTCACGAGGGCTCGTATCGTAAGTTACGTGACCGCGTATCATAAGGCACGTGACCACGTATCGGAAGGCACGAGCCAGCCGAGGTCCATCCCACTGATGCTAATGGCTCTCCCCGACCGCCGGAAGTCATCGCAGCGGTCGTGGAGAGGGTAGGGCGCCGGGCAAGTAGCGCCCCGAGAGTGGCTGAAGTGGTGGCGGGAAAGGCTAATTTCTCTCTTTTTCAATCAATTTTAACCTCGGGATAAGCCTCGTGTCGGAAATAATACGTAACTTTGCACATTATTTATATAGATAACACGTAATTATAACAATAACACGACTATGATGAAAAAGTATCTTACGCTGGCGCTGCTACTCTTGACAGTAGTGATGGCGCAAGCCCAAATGAACATGACGGTACCTATGGATACCGCAGTACGCATGGGTAAGCTGGATAACGGTCTGACTTACTACATCCGCCACAACGGATGGCCCGAGCATCGCGCCAACTTCTACATCGCCCAGAAGGTAGGCTCGCTGCAGGAGAACGAGAGTCAGCGCGGTCTGGCCCACTTCCTCGAGCACATGTGCTTCAATGGCACCGAGCACTTCCCCGACAACGGACTGATACGCTATCTGGAAACTCTGGGTGTAAGATTTGGAGCCGACCTCAACGCCTATACCAGCATTGACCAGACGGTATACAACATCGACAACGTGCCCACCGCGCGCCAGTCTGCACTCGACTCGTGCATGCTGATACTCTACGACTGGGCCAACGCCCTGACTCTGGCTCCCAAGGAGATAGACAAGGAGCGCGGAGTGATACACGAGGAGTGGCGACTGCGCTCGAGCGCTTCGCAGCGCATGTTTGAGCGCGCCCTGCCTGCCCTCTATCCCGGCAGCAAGTATGGCCAGCGCATGCCCATCGGTCTGATGAGCGTGATAGACAATTTCAAGTATCAGGAGCTGCGCGACTACTACGAGAAGTGGTACAACCCCGAGAACCAGGGCATCATCGTGGTGGGCGACGTGGATGTGGCCCACACCGAAGCACTCATCAAGAAGCTCTTCAGCGGCATCCAGGCCAGCCCCGAAGCCGGTAAGGTGACAGAGGAGCCCGTGCCCGACAACGCGAAACCAATCGTAGTGATAGACAAGGACAAGGAACAGAACAGCAACGTGGTCCAGGTGATGTTCAAGCACGACGCCACCCCCGACAGTCTGCGCTCTACACTCATGTACATGATAAGCCGCGAGGCCCAGGCTCTGGGAGAGGCTATGCTGGCAACCCGCTACAACGAGGCGGTGCAGAAAGCCGACTGCCCCTACGTAGCCGCTTCGGGCAACGATGGCAACTACATCTTTGCCAAGACCAAGGACGCCTTCACCATTGGCATCATTCCCAAGGAGGGACAGACAGAAGCTGCGCTGACAGCTGCTCTCGTAGAGGCACGACGCGTGGCAGAGTTCGGATTTACAGCCTCCGAGTTTGACCGCGCACGCAAAGACGCGCTGAGCATGCTCGAAAAGCAGTATACCAACCGCGACAAGCGCACCAACACCCAACTCTTCAACCAGATACTGGGCAACTACCTCAACAACGACTGTCTGCCCTCTATCGACTTCAGCTATGCGGTGATGAAGCAGGTGCTGCCCACACTCAACGTAGACATGATCAACGCCATGTTCAAGGAGTATATCACCATGAACGACAGCAATATGGTCATCATGAACTTCAACGTGGAGAAGGAAGGCACTGCCTATCCCACCCAGGAGTCTCTGCTCGCCGCCGTCGAGGCTGCCCGCAAGGCTGAAGTGACCGCCTACGTGGACAACGTGAAGAACGAGCCTCTCATCCAGAAACTCCCCAAGGCAGGAAAGATAAAGAAAGAGACCGAAAACAAGACTCTGGGCTTCAAGGAGCTCACGCTGAGCAACGGCATCAAGGTGGTACTGAAGAAGACCGACTACAAGAAGGACGAGGTACGCATGACCGGCGAATGTGCAGGCGGCAGTTCGCTCTACGGCATGGACGACTGGGCCAATCTGCAGCTCTTCGACGAGGTCATCGGCGTAAGCGGACTGGGCAACTTCAGCAGTACCGAGCTCGACAAGGCGCTGGCAGGCAAGATAGCCAATGCTGACCTGAGTCTGGGACAGACCTCGGTCAACGTGACCGGAAGCTCCACACCTCAGGACGTGGAGACCATGCTGCAGCTCACATACCTCTATCTCACCCACATCAACAAGGACCAGGACGCATACCAGAACCTGATGACCACCATGGCTCTGACGCTCAAGAACCGCGCCTCAAACCCCATGTCGGCATACTCTGACTCGCTCACTGCCACTCTCTATGGCCACAACCCACGCCTTCGCGCCGTCAAGGAGAGCGACCTGCAGCACGTGGACTATGACCGCATCCTGCAGATAGCCAAAGAGATGACCGCCAACACAGGTAACTTCCGCTTCACTTTCGTGGGCAACTTCGACGAGGCAGCTCTGCGCCAGCTGGTGTGCCAGTATCTCGGCTCGCTGCCCTCTAAGAAGAAGGCCAAGAAGGGTCACCGTCTGGGCCAGCTGGTCAAGGGCGAGGTGGTCAACAACTTCAAGCGCAAGATGGAGACTCCCAAGGCCATGAACGTCACTATGTGGTACAACGACCAGATGCCCTGGACACTCGAAAACAGCATCAACAGCCAGGTGGTAGGTCAGGTGCTCTCCATGATTTATCTGGAGAAGATACGCGAGGAAGCCAGCGCTGCCTACTCTGTAGGTGCCTACGGCGGACAGAGCCACGAAGAAGACGGCTATACCCTGGCACAGATTATGGCTCAGTGCCCCGTGAAGCCCGCCAAGGCCGACACCGCCCGCACCATCCTGCTGGGCGAGGTAGAGGCTCTGACCAAGACCTGCGACGCCGAGAAGCTGCACAAGGTCAAGGAGCAGATGGGCAAGCAGTTTGAGCTCGCCGTCAAGACCAATGGCTACTGGATGAACACCATCAACACCTACAACAAGTATGGTGTGGAGTGGCACACACGCTATGCCGATGTGCTCAAGAGCATCAAGCCCGAGGACATCTGCAACTTCATGAAGGAATTTGTAAAGCAGGGCAACCGCATCGAGGTGGTTATGCTCCCTGCCGACTTTAAGGAATAAACTAAATACAAAGAAAAAAGACATGTCATATCTATTTTCATCTGAGTCGGTATCCGAAGGACATCCCGACAAGGTTTCCGACCAGATATCAGACGCTTTGCTCGACCAGTTCCTGGCTTACGACGACAAGGCACACTGCGCCATCGAGACCTTTGTGACCACCGGACAGGTGGTCATCATGGGCGAGGTGACCTCTGAGGCTTACATCGACCTGCAGGCCATCGCCCGCAAGACCATCAAGAATATCGGCTACACCAAAGCCGAATACCAGTTTGACGGCAACTCATGCGGCATACTGAGCGCCATCCACGAGCAGAGCGCCGACATCAACCGCGGCGTGAGCCGTGAGGAAGAAGACAACCAGGGTGCCGGCGACCAGGGCATGATGTTCGGCTACGCTTGCAACGAGACCGAAAACTACATGCCCGTTTCGCTCGACCTGGCCCACCTCATCATGACCACTCTCGCCGACATCCGCAAGGAAGGCAAGGAGATGACCTATCTGCGCCCCGACTCCAAGAGTCAGGTCACCGTGGAATACAGCGACGACAACGTGCCCCAGCGCATCGACACCATCGTGGTGAGCACCCAGCACGACGAGTTCGACGACGACGACCGCATGCTGGCCCGCATCAAGGAAGATGTGCTCCATATACTCATGCCCCGCGTCAAGGCCCAGATACACAGCGAGAAGGTGCTGGCGCTCTTCGGCGACGACATCAAGTACTACGTCAACCCCACCGGCAAGTTTGTCATCGGAGGTCCCCACGGCGACACCGGTCTTACCGGCCGCAAGATTATCGTCGACACCTATGGTGGCAAGGGCGGCCACGGCGGTGGCGCATTCTCTGGCAAAGACTCAAGCAAGGTAGACCGCTCGGCTGCCTATGCCGCCCGCTACATCGCCAAGAACATGGTGGCTGCCGGAGTGGCCGATGAAATGCTCGTGCAGCTGGCTTACGCCATCGGCGTGGCAGAGCCCGTGAGCGTATATGTAAACACCTACGGACGCAGCCACGTGGCTATGAGCGACGGAGAGATAGCCCAGGTCATCAAGGAGATGTTTGACCTGCGCCCCAAGGCCATCGAGCGCAAGTTCAAGCTGCGCCAGCCCATGTATCTGGAGACTGCAGCCTACGGACACATGGGTCGCAAGAACGAGGTGGTGACCAAGACCTTCACCAGCCACTATCACGAGACACGTACCATCGATGTGGAGCTCTTCACATGGGAAAAGCTCGACAGCGTGGACAACATCCGTAAAGCGTTCGACCTGAAATGATGCAACAGCAGACTGATACGCTGACCCACACGATGGACACGGCTGCCACACAGCAGCCCGCGGCCCATCACGAGCTCACCCCCGCCGAGGTGCTGAGCTGGCTGCCGCGCACGGCTACGCCCGCCCAGATGGACTCTGCCATCAGGGCCAACATCAAGCCATGCAAAATCACATGGAGCCAGTGTCCCGACACGCTCCATCTGCCTGGCTGGCCTGCGGGGAAGAGCTACAAGAAGTTCAGTCTGCCACAATATTATAAGGAATCCTTCTTCGCGAAGGATTCCCTTTTTCATCCCGAGCTGCGGGGAGGCCGACTGGGAGTGGCAGGCACGCCTGTGCCCTACACCATCGCCAACGACGACTTCTTCGTGAGCATCCTCCTGGGTGGATTCGTACTCATCATGGTAGCCTTCACCCAGAGCAAGGGTTTCTTTATGCGCCAGGTAAAGAAATTCTTCTACACCAATCACAGCGACAACACCACCGTCATCCCCGAGACCTCCAGCGAGATAAGATTCCAGGTGGCGCTGATGATACAGACCTGCCTGATGCTGGCACTGAGCTTCTTCTTCTACACCCGCACCCGAATAGGCGAAACATTCATGATAGAAACCTATCAGGTGATAGCCATTTACGTGGCAGTAATCATGGCCTATTTTCTGGTCAAAACCGCCCTGTCGTGGGTGGTCAACTGGACGTTCTTCGGCAGTAAAGAAAATTTACAGATTCAGAAGTCCAACCTCTTCGTGGCAGCCACCGAAGGCGTGGCGTTATTCCCTGTAGTCATGCTGCAGACTTTCTTTGAAATGCCCGTCTATTTCACGCTTTTTTATGTAGGCTTGACCATCGTATCTGCCAAAATACTGACTCTTTGCAAGCAGTTTATCATTTTTTTCAGTAAGAATTCCCTTAGTTTCCAAATAATTTTGTACTTTTGTGCCCTTGAAATAGTACCTCTACTGATGCTTTGGGGAGGACTGACGATAATTAACGGGTTTTTGAAAATAAATTTTTAGGACAAAATAATGAAGAAAATTTTAATCTCACAGCCAAAACCATCCAGTGAAAAATCCCCTTATTACGACATAGAGAAAGACTATGGAGTAGAGTGTGTCTTTCGCCCATTCTTCAAGGTTGAGGGATTAACCGCAAAAGAGTTTCGTCAGCAGAAAATAAACCTTCTCGATTATACAGCTGTGGTCTTCACCTCGCGCCATGCCATAGACAACTATTTCAAGCTGGCCAAGGAGATGCGCATCACCATTCCCGAGGACATGAAGTACTTCTGCGTGCTCGAGACCATAGCCCTGTACATACAGAAATATGTGCAGTATCGCAAGCGCAAGGTATTCTTCACCAATACTGGTAAAATCAAGGACCTCATCCCTCTCATGGTGAAGCACAAGACCGAAAAGTATCTTGTGCCGATGAGCGACGTGCACAACGATGACGTCGAGAAGATGCTCAACGAGAAGAAGCTGCACCACCAGGAGTGTGTGATGTATCGCACCGTGAGCAACGACTTCAACGAGGAGGAAAAGAA
>OQWM01000044.1_pt1 | contig 55967 bp, 42 predicted proteins | sample 1691531 | NCBI WGS metagenome assembly OQWM01 (sample SAMN03418257, study PRJEB22391) | human gut metagenome | biome: human-gut; feature: organic feature; material: feces | host: Homo sapiens | place: Tanzania | collected 2013-01
CCTGCTTTGCACGATTCAACGCACGAAACGCGTGCGTTTAACTTTTCCAGTTACAGAAGACGGCTCGACTCCCATGCGGGGTTGAAAAATGCGAACAAGGTGGCATATTATGCGGTCTTACGATATCATATCGGAAATTTTCTTCTCATAAATAACGAAAGCATAGGACAAGTTCTAAACTCATGGCGAATTCCAAACCGCATCGTCTGCCTTCTGCTGCGAAGCACATGCGTGCTGACGCCCGGAAGCGTGCCTACAACCGCGCCCGCAAGGTCAAGGTCCGCGACTCCGAGAAGTCGCTGAACGCAATCATCGCCGCTGGCGACAAGGGTGCCGCGCTCACCCAGCTCAATGACTGCTACAGCCAGCTCGACAAGGCTGCCAAGACGGGAGTGATCCACAAGAACAAGGCGGATCGCAAGAAGGCCCGTCTCGCCGCGCGCGTCGCGAAGATGGCATAAGCCTGCATAGCGTCTTCCACGCCATGCACATAGACGCCGAATGCCTGGGGCCACTCCCCTAGCGTTTGGCGTCTTTTTTTATCCGTTGGCGTCAAATCGACCGCGTTGTCACCAGATGTCTCGTCCGAGGCGGCATTACATTTTTGGAGTTTTCCGACTATGACGAATGAAACCATGCATTTAAGCGAGGTGTTCGACAAGTCCTGCGAGCGCCACCGCGGCGGGACTGCCCTGAGAGTCTCGGACGGCAAGTCCCTCAAGGACGTCTCCTACGGGCGTCTTCACGCCGACGTATGCTTGTGGGCGTCCTTTTTGCAGGGGCGCGGCGTCAAGGCCGGCGACCGTGTCGCCGCCATTTCCGCGAAGAGCGACAACCACTTTCGATTCTTCTACGCCTGCTGGCGCATTGGCGCGATTGCGGTGCCCGTCTGCGAGAGCCTTGGCAACGAGGAGATGTCCTTTGTCTTGAAGGACTGCGAGCCGACCCTGGTTCTTGCCAGCGAGACCTATTTGAAGAAGGCGCAGGAGAACGCCGGCGGCATCCCCGTTGTGGAGTGGGGGACTCTTCCCCTTGCCGCAGAGGATGATGCCTCCAAGCCCTTCGAGGCGGCGCCCGCGCTTCCCTTTGCCACCCGCGAGGAGGCCATGGAGTCGATTGCCGTGCTCATCTACACATCCGGTTCGACTGGCCTTCCGAAGGGCGTCATGCTCAGCCACGGGAACATCTGGTGGAACATGATGAACGCCCTCGAGTGCTTCTCGGTGGGGCCAAGCGACGAGCTGGTTTCGCTTCTTCCCTATTGGCACTCCTACGCCCTCACCTGCGAAGTGGGCGCGTGCCTGTACGCCGGCGCGGCGATCATCATCCCCCACAACATCGCCGACTTCTCCCGCAACCTGGGCAAGCTCATAAAGCCCACCGTGATGCTGGTGGTGCCGAGAATCCTTGACATGATGATGGCGTCAATCCGCAAGCAAATCGACGCGTTGCCTGAAAAGCGCAGGAAGATTGTGGACAACGCGATCTACAATGCGAGCCGCATCTTCACCGCCGGCAAGAAGTGGAACGGCGGTATGTTCCGCATGCTCTACCACTACTGCTTCTACGACCCCCTCGTCTTCCGCAAGTTCAGGAACGCCCTGGGCGGCCGTCTGCGCTTCTTCGTCGCCGGCGGCGCCCCCCTTGACCTGGACGTCCAGAGCTTCTACAGCTTCCTTGGGCTTCCCGTCCTCCAGGGCTACGGCCTGACCGAGGCCTCCCCCGTCGTCGCCTCCAACACCATCAGCGACTACCGTCTTGGCTCCTGCGGGAAGATCTGGGCCTGGGCGCAGCCTGAGATGGGCGGCGACTACACCTTCAAGGACGAGGAGGGCAACCTTGGCAAGAACCTCCGCGGGCAGCTGCTGGTCAAGGGTCGTTGCGTCATGAAGGGCTACTGGAACCACACCGACGCATCCGCCAAGACGATGGAGGGCGGATACCTGAACACGGGTGACGTCGCCCATGTCGACAAGGACGGGTACCTCTTCATCCACGGCCGCAGCAGCTCCATGATTGTCACATACGGTGGTGAGAAGCTCCATCCCGAGGCGATTGAGGACGCGGTCAAGCTCTCCCCGATGATTTCCGAGGCGATGGTGATAGGCGAGAAATGCAAGAGCGTCTACGTCTGCGTCAACGTCCCCGAGGATCTTCGGAGGCAGCACTCCCCCGAGGAGCTTTTGAAGCTTCTTAAGGGCGAGGTGCAGGCGCGCACTGCGGACCTGACCTCCTACATGAAGCCGAAGGACGTGCTTCTCCTGCCTGACTTCACCGTTGCCGACGGCACGATGACCGCGACCCTTAAGATCCGGCGCCACAAGATCAAGGAGCTCTACCGTTCCGAGATTGAGGAGTTCCTCCAAAGGAATGGCGAGGAGATTGCGACGAAGAAGGATCTCAAGGTGCCCTCCAGCCGAATCGTGGAATCCCTCGGTTCTGGAGATGTCGTAATCGGAATCGACACCGATATTAAGTAGGATTCCGAAGAAGCCCCCATTTACAGACCTGGATTTCCAACGATGACCCGAGAGGAACTGCAATCCAAGGTGTCCGCCGCAAACGAGCGTGTCGAACATCTTAGGGGGTATCTTTGACGTCGCCACCAAGCGTGAACGGCTGGATTTGCTTCAGGCCACCATGGCACGCCCCGACTTCTGGGACTCCCGCGAGAAGTCCCAGCCTGTCGTGGACGAGGTAAGCCGCCTCAAGAACACCATCGAGCCCTTCCAGGGCGTTGTCTCCCAGGCGGAGGACCTGGCCACCCTGGCTGAACTCGCCGCCGAGGAGGGGGATGCATCCCAGCTCTACGAAGAGGCGGACGGGCTGGCGAGGGAGCTCGACGCCGCCCTGGACCGGCTCGAACTGGTCAGCTTCCTCTCCGGAAAGATGGACGCGCACAACGCCATCGTCACAATCCGCGCCGGAGCCGGAGGAACAGAGTCCTGCGACTGGTGCGCGATGCTCGAGAGGATGTATGTTCACTGGATTGACAAGCACGGCTTCGGATATCTCGTGAACGACATGCAGCTTGGAGACGAGGCCGGCATCAAGACGATGACCATGACGGTCACGGGCGAGTTCGCGTACGGATACCTGAAGTGCGAAAAAGGCGTCCACAGGCTGGTGAGGATTTCACCGTTTGACGCGAACAAGCGCCGGCACACCTCCTTCTGCAGCGTCGATGTGGTGCCGCAGGTGGATGACGACATTGACATCGTCGTCAACGAGAAGGATTTGCGCATAGACACCTACCACTCTTCCGGGGCTGGCGGGCAGCACATCAACAAGACCTCCTCCGCCGTCAGAATCACCCACCTCCCCACGGGAATCGTCGTCGCCTCCCAGTCGGAGCGTTCCCAGCACCAGAACCGCGAAATCGCGATGCAGCTTCTGAAGGCCCGCCTCTACCAGATTGAGGAGGACAAGAGGACTGCCGCCATCCAGCAGGCTGACGCCGAGAAGGGCGACAACGCCTGGGGCAACCAAATCCGCTCCTACGTCCTCCAGCCGTACCAGATGGTGAAGGATCTCCGCACGGGATACGAGACCTCGAATGTCTCCGCAGTCCTTGACGGCGACCTCGACCCCTTCATCAACGCATACCTGCGCATGGGCTCCCCCGCGAAGAACTCCTTCCGCGACGAGGGATAGCCCCACGTTTTTCAGTAACCGCTCCTACACAACCCACCAGTAACACTCCTGAAAGAGGAATAATCCGAGACCATGGCCTGCTGCAAGTTCAAAGCGATTGTCAAGAAAGCGATCAACACCGTCCGTCTTCTCTCCGCCGATGGCGTCCAGAAGGCAAACTCTGGTCATCCTGGCATGCCGATGGGCAGTGCGGACTACGCCTTCACCCTCTGGTCAAAGTTCCTCCGCTTCGACCCGCAGCGTCCTGACTGGATTGGCCGCGACAGGTTCGTGCTCTCCGCCGGCCATGGCTCGATGCTCCTCTATTCGCTGCTGCACCTCTTCGGATACGATGTCACCATCGAGGATTTGAAGCAGTTCCGCCAGCTTGGCAGCAAGACCCCCGGCCATCCCGAGTACGGCCACACCCCTGGCGTCGAAGTCACCACAGGCCCCCTGGCGTCCGGACTTGCCAGCGCGGTCGGAATGGCAATCGGCCTCAAGCAGCTTGTGGCCCGCATCGGCGCCCCCAAGGAGCTCTTCAAGAACCAGAAGGTGTATGTGGTCTCCGGTGACGGATGCATCATGGAGGGCACCAGCCACGAGGCATGCTCCCTGGCAGGACACCTCAAGCTCGACAACCTGATTCTCTTCTACGATTCGAACAAGATCACCATCGAGGGCAGCACAAGCCTGGCGATGAGCGAGGACGTGGGGACGCGCTTCGAGGCATACGGCTGGAATGTCCTCAAGATCAACGGCCAGTGCCCGAGGCAAATCGAGGCGGCAGTCACGCTGGCCCAGTCCTGCAAGGACAAGCCGACCATCATCATCGGCGAGACCACCATCGGATTCGGTTCGCCCCACCTGGCCGGCACCGCGAAGAGCCACGGCGCGCCTCTCGGAGAGGATGAGCTGAAGGCCACCAAGGCCGCCCTCGGATTCGACCCCGAGCAGTCCTTCGTCGTCCCGGAGGACGTCCGTGGATTCCTGTCCGACCGCATTGCCGAGAAGAAGGCTGACGCCGCCGAGTGGGATGCCCAGTTCGATGCCTGGAAGTCCTCGTCCCCCGACGGCGCCGCGCTTCTCGAGGCGATTTTGAGGAAGGAGATTCCCGCCGACCTGGAGGCGCGTCTGCTTGCCGCCGTCCCCGAGAAGGATGTGGCCACCCGCGCCTCCTCCGGAGCCATGATCCAGGTTGTCGCCAAGGCTGTTCCGGCGGTTGTCGGCGGCTCCGCCGACCTGGCTCCCTCCAACAACACCTACATGAAGGAGATGGGAGACTTCACGGCCGAGGACCGCGCCGGGCGCAACTTCCACTTCGGCGTCCGCGAACTCGGCATGGGGCTGGTCTGCAACGGCCTGGCACTCACCTACGCAATCCCCTTCAGCGCCACCTTCATGGTCTTCTCCGACTACATGAAGCCCGCAATCCGCCTCGCGGCAATCCAGAAGCTCCACCAGGTCTATGTCTTCACCCATGACTCATACGCCGTCGGCGAGGACGGGGCGACCCACGAGTCCATCGAGCAGCTTGCGATGTTCCGCAGCCTTCCCGGCGTGACCCTCCTGCGCCCCGCGGAATCCCACGAGGTCGCCCTCGCATGGGCATACGCGGTCCGCGCAGACCACCCCGTCATCCTCTCGCTCACCCGCCAGGCGCTTCCGAACCTGCCGGCGGAGGTGGTTGCCAGGATGGATGTCGCCAAGGGCGCATACGTGGTATCCTCCGACGAGGATTTCGAGGCGATCCTGATTGGCTCCGGCTCCGAGCTGGCGGCCTGCGTCAAGGCAGCCGAGGCGCTCCGTGCGCAGGGCAGGAAGCTCCGCGTCGTCTCGATGCCCTCCTGGGACCTTTTCGAAGCCCAGGGCGCCGAGTACAAGGAGAGCGTCCTTCCGAAGGCGTGCCGCAAGCGCGTCGCCGTCGAGGCCGCCTGCACCATGGGCTGGAGCAAATACGTCGGCGACGAGGGCATGGTGATTGGCCTCGACCACTTCGGCGAGTCCGCCCCCTACAAGGCCCTTGCCGACAAGTATGGCTTCACTCCCGAGAAGGTGACCGCGGCTGTCGCCGAATATCTCGGCTAGCAGTCCGCACGGAGGAGGCAGGGCGTTCGACCTCCGGAGCCGCGCCCCGCCCCCCTTGCATATCCAACACCAATCTCTTGATTCTGATTCAAGACTATGGACTACAACGGCGTCTATATGAGTTTGATTGACTGGTTGATCCTCGTGATTCCAGTCTGCTTCGTCATTTTCATGGGATTCTTTTCGCGGCGCTATGTCCGCGGAGTCTCCGACTTCCTTGCCTGCGGCCGACTTTGCGGCAGATATGTGATCAGCATGGGCGACCTGGCCCAGGCGCTTTCGATCATCGGGCTGGTCGCATACGTCGAGGTGAAATACAAGACGGGCTTCGCCCTTTCCTACTGGTGGAAGATCCTGGCCCCCATGACCATCATGATCTCTCTCTTCGGATACTGCACATACAGGTTCCGCGAGACCCGCGCCATGAGCCTTGGGCAGTTCCTGGAAATCCGCTACAGCCGCAAGATGAGGGTCTTCGGCGCGTCCCTGCGGTCCTTTGCGGAGATGCTGGCAAACATGATCATGCCCGCAATCGCGGCGAGGTTCTTCATCCAGATGCTGAACCTGCCCCAGAAATTCACCGTCCTGGGACTCACCATCCCGACCTTTGAATTCCTGATGATCCTCTTCCTGACCCTGGCAATCCTCCTGATCTGCCTCGGAGGAACCCTCGCGCTCGTCATCACAGACACCATCCAGGGCATGCTCCTCTACCCGCTGATCTTCATCTTCGTCATATTCATCCTATGGAAGTTCTCCTGGAGCAAGGAGATCATCCCCGTCGTCACGGACAGAATCCAGGGCGAGAGCTTCATCAACCCATACGACATATCGAAGCTAAGGGACTTCAATGTCTTCACCGGCGTCGTGGTCGGCGCCTTCAACTCCCTCTTCCACACGGCCACCTGGATTGGAGCGGGCTCCTCCACCTCCGCAAAGTCCGCCCATGAGCAGAAGATGGCCAGCATCCTGGGTTCCTGGAGAATCCTCATCGTCAACCTCTTCTCGCTGCTTATCGCAATCTGCCTTATCACCTTCCTGAACCACAAGGACTTCGCCAACGAGTCGAATGCGGTCCGCCAGCAGCTGGCAATGAGGATTTCGGAGGATGCAATCAAGGACGAGACGACCCGCGCCAAGGTGCAGGAGACCATCAGGAACATCCAGCCCGTCGAACACCAGATCGGCATCGACCCGCCCCTCTCCCAGAACGACAACATGGACACCAAGTTCCTCGCGCACATCCACCAGACCCTGAAGGAGGATGCGCGTGAACGCACAATCCAGGAGCTTGCCGCCGAAAACGGAGGCGTGCCCCTCACTGAGGAACAACTCAAGGACAGCAACATCCAGACGAAGCTGATCTACGCGGAGGGCCAGGCCAACGACACCTTCCAGCAGTGCCGCACCCTCTTCAACCAGCTGAGCCTCTCCGTCACGATGAAGGCGGTCCTGCCCGTCGGACTCTTCGGGTGCTTCTGCCTCCTGCTCTTCCTGGCGATGCTCTCCACCGACGACACGCGAATCTTCAGCGCGTCCCTCACAATCTCCCAGGATGTCATCCTGCCCTTCTTCTCGAAGGGACTGACACCGAGGCAGCACGTCTGGATGATACGCCTTGTCTCAATCGGCGTAGGCGTCTTCTTCTTCTTCGGCTCCAAGTTCATGGCGCAGCTTGACTATGTCCAGCTCTTCACCACCATGGCGGTGGCCATCTGGAATGCGGGCTGCCCCGCGGTCATGATCTTCGGCCTCTACTGGAAGCGCGGCACCACGGCGGCCGCCTGGTCGGCGCTCATCGCCGGAATCATCGGAAGCGTCGGATACATCCTCCTCCAGAGAAACTGGGCGGACGTGGTGTACCCGTTCCTGGCCGACAACAACCTGGTTGACATGGTCGACACCTTCCTGAAGGCCATCTCCAGCCCATTCGGCGACTGGATCAAGTGGGAAATCGACCCCGTCAGGTTCCCGGTGAACGCAATCGAATACCTCTTCTTCGCCAATATCTTCACAATCCTCCTCTATGTCGTGGTCTCGTTCATCACCTGCCGCAAACCCTTCAACATGGACAGGATGCTCCATCGCGGAAAGTACTCCGACTCCGGCTCCGAACCCGTGAGAAAGTTCGACTGGAGCCCGAAGAACATCCTCAAGTCGCTGATCGGAATCACCCCGGAATACACGAGGGGAGACAAGGCAATCGCATACGGAATGTTCTTCTATTCGTTTGTCTACGAAGTCGTCATCTGCTTCATCTGCGTGGCCATCTGGAACGCCTTCTCACCATGGCCAATCGAATACTGGAGCAAGTACTTCTTCGTGGTCAGCCTCCTGGTTCCACTGCTGATCACAGGATTCACCGCAGTCTGGTTCGGAATCGGAGGAACAGTCGGACTCTTCCAACTCTTCAGGGACCTGGAAAGACGCAAGTCCTCAAATGTGCTCGATGACGGACGCGTCAGCGGAAACATCAACCTGGCCGACATCGCCAACGTCGAAAAGGTAGAGAGCGAAGAAAAGAAGGAAAAGAAGGAATAGCCGAAAATAATACGAGGCTACGCGCCGGCGTCTGCCGCCCCGCCATTGGGCGGACCAGCGCTGCGGATGCCGGCCCACTGCCCTCCTTGGCTGCCACCAGCGAAGGAGGGTTGCCTGTCTACTGTCATAAATTGTCGCATTTTGTCTCATATTGTCCCCATTCTTGCTCCCATGGCGGGTTACACGGACTTGCCGTTTCGCCGTGTCTGCCGCAGGAATGGCCTTTATTTTGGGACCACCGCCCTGATTGACGCCGGTGCGCTGGTGCATGGGAACCCCGACAGCGAGTCGATTTTGCGCCGTGGCGAGGAGGAGGAGTTTTTGCAGGTGCAGTTGCTGGGCAGCATTCCCGGCGACTTGAGAAAGTCGACCTGCATACTTCGGGAAGGCCCCTGGCACTTCGATGTCCTGGACTTCAACATGGGGTGCCCCGTGCAGAAGGTGCTCAAACGCCATGCTGGGGCGGCATTGATGCGTGACACGGCGCTTGCCGAGGAGTGCGTGAAGGCCATTCGAGGCGAATGGCCTGGCCGCATGACTGTGAAGACCCGCATTCTCGACGAGGAGGACCCCGCCCCGACCGTCGAACTTGCCCGCCGTCTTGTCTCCCTCGGGGTGGACGGGCTGGCGATTCACGGCCGCCTTGCCAGGAAGGTCTATTCAGGTCCTGTGCATGGCGCTGTCATCCGTGCCGTCCGCGACTCGGTTTCCGTGCCCGTCACGGCGAATGGCGGCGTCTTTTCATACGCGGATGCGTGCGCCCTCTACGAGTCAAGCGGCTGCGACCGCATCATGGTGGCGCGCGGCGCACTTGGCAACCCCTGGATCTTCAAGGAGCTTCAGGAAGGCCGTCCAGTGGAGGTCTCCCGGGAGGAACGCCTTGACACGATGGAGCTCCAGCTCTCCGAGATGGTGCGGGAATATGGCGAGCATGGCGCAATGATTTTGGGACGCAAGGTGGTTTCGGGATACATCTGCGGCCACGGCTTCCCGCGCGAGCTCCGCGCAAGGGTGGTGAAGATCTCGACCTGGGAGGATTTCCAGAATCTTCTCAAGGAACTCCGGGCCTCCTGAAAAGTCTCATGGCTTGCCTCCATACGGCAGGACGGGCTCCTGCCTGGGGGTATATTACGCAAAAGCCTCCAACAGCACTATTTCCTTATGCCTGAAATTCTCTCGGTCATCCTGAAGATCGTATTCATCGTATTCTTCTTTGGATTCTGCGTCTTCATCCACGAGTTCGGCCACCTGCTCGTCGCACTGTGGCAGGGCCTCCACGTCGAGACCTTCTCCGTCGGCATGGGGCCAAAGCTCTGGGGATTCAAATACAAGGGCGTCGAATATGTCATCAGCTGGCTGCCATTTGGCGGATATGTCTCCCTGCCACAATTGGATCCGACAGATACGCCAGCCACCTCCGACGGCAAGTCGCTCCCCCACGCAAAGCCATTCGCACGGGCAATGACCGCATTCGCCGGCCCCCTCTTCAACATCCTCTTCGGATTCATCCTGGCGGCAATCATGTGGGGCGCGGGACTGTGGCGCCCTACCCCGTCGACCTCGGTCCTGGTGACGGGCGTCCCCGGATACCTCCCCACATCCGGAGGAGTCGCACCCTCCGCAAGGGTGCTGGGCATCGACGACAAGGAGCTTCCGCCGGAAGACCAGATGCGGTGGATTGACGCATGCTACGTCTTCGGGGAGACGCGCAAGGGTAAGCTCCCCGAGGAGTTGACGCTCACAGTCCTTGACGACGGACCGGACTCCACGCCGAAGACCGTGCTCGTGAGGCCGGAAGTCAACGAGGAGTGGCGCGCGGGGCTCCGCTCGGGAGACCGCATCGTAAAGGTCAACGGGAAGAGCTTCAATGGCGGCAACGACGAGTTCCGCAAGGAGTATGTCTACGGAAACACCGGGCATGTCACGCTTGAGGCAGTCCGCGACGGGGAGAGGCTTACATTCACCTACAGCCCCCAGAAGAATCCGGCGATGGAGGGACTTGGCTTCCCCTTCTTCGAGTCCGCAAATCCCTCCCAGGTCGCCGACATCAAGGCGGACTCGCCGGCGGCCAGGGCGGGAATCCATGCCGGCGACCAGCTGCTCTCCTTCAACGGCAGGAATGTCCTCGGCCCCGTGGATTTCATCCGCGATGTCCAGCGCGCCTGCGGCACCTCCTCGGAAATCGTCGTCGCAAGGAATGGAGTGGAACTGCCCCCAATGACCCTGGAGGTCCCGGATGTCGTGAAGCTCTCCGAAAAGGAGCTGGGCATCTCCTTCTACGTGCTTGCAGTCGGAGTCGTCAAGGACTCCCCTGCCGCCAAGGCGGGAATCCAGTACGGCGACCGCTTCGTCAAGCTCCAGAGGGTCGACAAGGAGACAGGCGAGGTGGTTGCGGAGAACCCCGTCCAGGATGTCCAGGGATTCCAGGGTTTTGTAAGGAATTCCGGCGGCGACATGCTGCTTGTCACCTGCGACCGCGGCGGCAAGGAGTTCCAGACGAGCCTCGTCCCATACGAGGATCCCAGCAACCCGGGCGTCTACCTGATGGGAGTCGTCCTCAGCACCGGTCTCACAAGAAGCCTCCAGCACATCGACCCGTGGACGCAGTTTTCGGAGATCATCGGGACGACCACCCGCACGCTGGGGCTCCTCTTCGCGCCGCTTACAAGCCGCGCCAAAAGCGTCGTCACCGGCACGCCCCGCGAAGTTTCGCAGACCCAGGTCGGCGTGCGCCACATGAGCGGCCCGCTGGGCATCATCCAGGCTCTCTGGTATAAGCTGAAGAGCGAGGGATACCGGGGCGGATTCTCCTTCATCATCCTCATCACATTCTCGCTGGCGTTCATGAACCTGCTTCCACTGCCGGTGCTGGACGGAGGGCACATCGTCTTCGCGGCAATCGAGTCAATCACGCGCAGGAGAATCCCCGCCGTCTTCTTCAAATACATCTACAACACCTTCGCAATTCTGCTGATTGCGCTTATGCTCTACATCACGCTCTTCGACGGACGGCGCATACTGAGATACTCGGGATTCTCGGACCCAAACGGAAAGACCACCGCCCCGGAAGTCGAGGAGAATGCAGGGGAGGAACCACCCGCCGACACGGAGACGCCCCCGGAATCCCAGGAGTAGCACGAGAAGATGGCCGAAACAACGCCTACAGGAGAGTTCTTCCAGGTCGCGATTGACGGACCGGCCGCCTCCGGCAAGAGCACCGCAGCCAGGCTCCTGGCTTCGCGCATCGGAGGATACTACATCAACACAGGAGACATGTACCGCACTGTCTCCTGGAAGGCACTCGCCCTCGGAATCTCGCCGGACGACGACCCGGACGCCGTCGTCAGAATGCTCGCCGACCTCGACCTGCACTACAGAATCGTCGAAGGACGGCCACTGCTCTTCCTGAACGGGACTCCCGTCAGGCAGGCGGAGATACGGTCGCCGCAGGTCGCGGCAATCGTCAGCCAGGTCGCCAGAATCCCGGGAGTCAGAAGCTGGCTCCTGGGGCTCCAGCGCGAATGCAAGTCCCTTGGGCGAATCGTGATGGAGGGGCGTGACATCGCGACGGTAATCTTCCCGAATGCGAAGTTCAAGTTCTTCATCACGGCCTCGCCGCTGGAAAGGGCAAGAAGAAGGCTGGCGCAGACCGACGAGGTGACAGACGGGGCGACACTCGAGTCCGTCGCCGCAGACATCGCACGGCGGGACAAAATCGACTCGACCCGCGAGGTCGCACCGCTCAAGCCCGCCCCTGACTCCATAATCGTCCAGACAGATGGACTGGACGCCAACGAGGTCGCCGACAAGCTGGCGGGAATCGTTCTGTCCGGACAACCCTGACCAATCCCCTTACACTCCCTGCCCTCCATCGCTTCGGCGAAAGAGGGCGGACACTTAGGCACGACTCCTGCAATGTGGCTTGTTCTACAACTTTGCGTATGGTTTGTGGCGACGCTGCTTTCGGCGGCATTGACCAGGGCATTCCGTGCGCGCGCCTTTGCCATAGGGCTGGTTGACCGACCCCACAGCGAGGGGCACAAGAACCATGTCCGTGCAACGGCGGTGGTTGGCGGCCTTGCCATGTGGGGTTCCTGGATCGCGCTGCTTGTGCTGGGGATAATCGGGGCGCTGCTAATCCGCGGCCTCCTTCCCGAGGGCATCCGCGTCGGACTGTCGGGGCTCTCGTCGGCAAAGGGGTCGCTCCTTGTCATTGCGCTGTGTGCGACCGCACTGGCGGTCATGGGGGCGATTGACGACCGCCGCGCGCTTGGCGCCGGCAGGAAGCTCGTCTTCCAGGTGATTGTAGCGGCAGTCACCGCCACCTTCGGCTCCAGGATACTTGTGGGAGTGGTGCCAACCTGGATTTCATGGATCCTGACGGTCCTCTGGCTCACAACAATCATCAATGCAATGAACTTCTTCGACAACATGGACGGACTGACGGGGGGAGTCTCACTCATTGCATTCGGATTCTTCTTCGCAATCGCGGCCGTCCGCGGACAGTACTTCGTCGGACTGCTCTCCGCCCTTTCGGGTGGAGTCGTCCTAGGATTCCTCTTCTACAACTTCCCGAAGGCATCGGTCTTCATGGGCGACTGCGGGAGCCACTTCCTGGGCTATCTTCTCGGCGTCTCCTGCATCATCACCACCTTCTACCACCACGAAAACACCCCCAGCATCCTGGCGGTTGCGATTCCCCTGCTGGTGCTGGCGGTGCCGCTTCTGGATGCGGTGACGGTCGTCCTCATCCGCCTCCATCTCCACAAGCCCGTCTACGTCGGGGACAACCGCCACATCTCCCACCGCTTCGTCGCGCTGGGGCTTTCCCGGCCGAAGGCGGTCGTCGCCATCTGGCTGCTGTCCCTTCTTGCGGGGACAGGCGCCCTGGCACTCATCTGGACTCCCCCGACAATCGCATTCCTCATTCTCGCCCAAATGCTCGCAATGGTGACGCTGATCCTGCTGATTCAGCTGGGGGCGCACCCTCCCGAAGGGTAGGTAGCTCGAGACCACAGGAATCCCTCGCCCCGAGTATCCACCCATACTAAGCTCTTATGTCAGCACATCTCCCATATTATCTGAACGAATCGATCCTTAAAGACCTCTGCCAACGGGCCATCACCGAAGATGTCGGAAGCGGGGACGCAACCACCCTGGCGGTTGTCCCGGCACAGCAGACCACGGTCGCGCATTTCATCCCCCGCCAACAGTGCGTCGTCGCAGGACTCCCGATTCTTGAAATCCTCTTCCGCGAACTCAGCTCCGACGTGGAATTCACCCAGCACTTCCAGGATGGCGAAATTGCAAATCCAGGCGACCGCATCGCCACCGTCGAGGGCAACGCGCTCGCCATCCTTACAGGGGAGCGCACCGCACTCAACATCCTCCAGCATCTCTCCGGAATCGCGACGGTCACGCGTAAGTATGTCGAGGCACTCGGCCACGACACAAACACAAAGCTGCTGGACACGCGCAAGACAAAGCCCGGACTCCGCCTCGTCGAAAAATACGCCGTCCTCATGGGAGGCGCACAGAACCACCGCATCGGACTCTACGACCGCATCATGATCAAGGACAACCACCGCGAACTCGCACGCCGCGCTGGTGGCTCCCACTCAATCGAGTACGCAGTCAAATCCTGCCGTGAAAAGTACCCGAACCTGGAAATCGAGGTTGAGGCGGACTCAATGGCGGATGTGGTCGCCGCCGCCGAGGCGGGAGTCGAATACATCCTCCTCGACAATATGACAAACGAACAAATGGCCGAGGCAATCAGACTGATTGCAGGACGCGCAAAGACAGAAGCCTCCGGAAATATCACCCTCGAAAGACTTCCGTCACTCGCACATCTCGGCCTCGACTTCGTCTCGTCAGGCGCACTCACACACTCCGCACCCGCAGTCGATATCGGACTCGATATCCTCTAGAAAACCGGACGCCGCAGGAAACGCCCCGAAGACGGGGCGGAGCCGCAACTCCGCAACCACGCCACAGTGTCCCCATACATCGACAGCCACCTCCACCTCGGCGCACTCCGCCTCGGCAAATCGGGCGACCAGGCACCGGAGGCGGCACTGCTCTGCGGCATAACACCCGATGACTGGGCGGAGGTCCTGGCAACCGCCAGCAGCAGCCACGGCGCCCTCACGCCGGCCATCGGAGTCCACCCGTGGCATGTCCACGAATTCCCACTGGAAAGGACAATCCGGAAACTGGAGGAGCTCCTCACGGAGAATCCCTGCGCCATCGTCGGAGAAGTCGGCTTGGACGGATGCCAGAAACGACGCGAAACCCTCGATGCGCAGAAAACCTGGCTGAAAAGGCAGCTCAATGCCGCACAACGACTGGGACGGCCAGCAATCCTGCATCTGGTCCGGTGCGTCAATGACGCGCTCCCAATCCTCGAGGATTTCAAGGAGGTCAGGACACTGGCACACGGATTCCACGGAACACCACAGGAGACCAGACAACTCCTAAAACTGCCAAAAATCTTCTTCTCGCTGGGATTCGATGCCGAATGCCCAGGAAAAAACTTCCTGGAAACACTCAAATGCATCCCGCAGGACCGAATCCTCGTGGATAGCGACGCACCCTTCAGAGGACACGACACCACGGAAATCCCAAGGCTCGTCAATAGGCTGGCAGAACTCCGGGAGGAAGACCCAAGGGAACTTGAGGACGCCATCCAGCGAAATTTCAAACGATTCCTCCAAGTTGAGGAATTACCCTGACATTCAGTGACAAAACTGTAAAAATCATGACAATCCAGATGAAGAATCCATCCACTCCCGCATGGGATGCCCTGCAGAAGCACTTCGAGGCCACCCGCGACATCACGATTCCACAGCTCTTCGCCAACGACCCGAAGCGGGCGGAACGCTTCCATGCCGAATTCCAGGACATCTTCCTGGACTACTCGAAGAACCGCATTGACGACAAGGGCATGGAGCTGCTTTTCGCGCTGGCGCGGGAGGCCGGGCTCCAGGAGAACATCGAGGCGATGTTCACCGCCGAGAAGATAAACCAGACCGAAGACAGGGCTGTTCTGCACATCGCACTGCGCAACCGGTCGAATACGCCTATCTTCGTGGACGGGGTGGACGTGATGCCCGAGGTGAACCGAGTCCTCGGCCAGATGTCGCTCTTCTGCGAAAAGGTGCGCTCCGGCGATTGGCGCGGATACACGGGCAAACGCATCCGCAATGTCGTTAACATCGGCATCGGCGGCAGCGACCTCGGCCCGAAGATGGCATGCGAGGCGCTGAAGGCATTCGGGACCCCCGAGCTCAAGTGCTTCTTCGTCTCAAACGTGGATGGATTCCATCTCTGCGATACACTGCGCGGACTCGACCCCGCGGAGACGCTCTTCATCATCGCCTCGAAGACATTCACCACCCAGGAGACGATGACCAATGCGAACAGCGCCAGAAACTGGATTCTCTCCAGCTTCGCGTCCACGGACGCAATCGCAAGGCACTTTGTCGCAGTCTCCACAAATGCCCAGGAGGTGGCACGCTTCGGCATCGACGTGGAGAACATGTTCGCATTCTGGAACTGGGTCGGCGGCAGATACTCGCTCTGCTCCGCAATCGGATTACCGATCATGCTTCAAATCGGGCCGGAACGCTTCCTCGAAATGCTTGAGGGACACCACGAAATGGACAACCACTTCCGCACAGCGCCCCTCGAGAGGAACCTGCCCGTCATCATGGCGCTCCTCGGCATCTGGTACAACAACTTCTACGGCGCGCAATCCTACGCAATCCTGCCCTACGACCAGGCAATGCACCGCTTCTCCGCACATCTCCAGCAGGTATCGATGGAGTCAAACGGAAAGTCCGTCGACCGCCAGGGCAGACGGGTCACCTGGCAGACAGGCCCCGTCATCTGGGGCGAACCCGGCACCAACAGCCAGCACTCCTTCTTCCAGCTCCTCCACCAGGGCACAAAGCTGATTCCCGCAGACTTCATCGGATTCTGCCGGTCGCAGACACCGGTCGGAGACCACCACAGGAAGCTGATGGCGAATTTCGTCGCACAGACGGAGGCGCTGGCCTTCGGCAAGTCCACGGAACAGGTGAAGGCGGAGGAGCCAGGAATCTCCGACGCACTCGCCGCCCAGAAGACCTTCGAGGGAAACCGCCCGACAAATACACTCATCGCAGACCAGCTCGACCCGCGAACCCTCGGCCACCTCATGGCCCTATATGAACACAAGATCTTCACACAGGGCGTAGTCTGGAATATCTTCTCCTTCGACCAGTGGGGAGTCCAGCTCGGAAAGGTGCTCGCAAAGAATATCCTAAAGGACTTCGCGGCGCCGGCAGGAACCCCCCTCGCACACGACCAGTCCACGTCGCAAATCATCGCACGGCTCAAAGACCGGATGTAGGGACTCCAAAGGAAGAAACGGCGTGGTCTCCGAAGAAACCCCAGCGCGGCCGCCAGAGGTGCTCCAAAGGGCTGGCTCACACGCCCCGGATGTCACAAGGGCGCTTCGGAGGATTGCGCGAAGGAGGGTGCTCGCCGATGGCGTCTGGAAAACCGTCGGGACGCTGGCCGCGCCCCTGGCAGCTGCCGCCCTCCTGGCGGGACGATTCCAGGAGGGGACGGTATTCTGGACGCTCACGGCGGCCATCCTGGCGTCACTGGGCGCGCTCGCCTTCTCGCTCCGCAGCGCACTGCGCCGGAACTCCCTCAGAAGTCTCTGCAAACTCTATCAGCTCGACTGCCCCGAAGATGAATGCGCATTGGACGCGGCACTCGAACTAGAGGCCGCATCCACGCAGCCCACGAACTTCCAAAGGGAATACCTCGCCCTACTCCAGAAACGGTATCTGTCGAAGGACAGTCCACTGGACAAAAGCCCGCGGCTGCGCCCCAGGCTGAGGCTTCCGCTGCTCGCACTCTTCCTCCTGGCTCTATTCGCCCTCGGGCGCGCCGGGGCGGAAAGCTGGCGCGACTGGGGATGCACCCTCCTGGGCAAGCCCGCAATCCAAATCCGCCTCGCCGACACGCTCCTGCCTGTCCACCAGGACTTGCCGGTGGAGGCAAGGCTCCTTCGACACGCCAGTGCATCCCCTGTCTTCCTCGAAAGCGTGAGGGGAAACGACGGCACGCCACGCCGCGAGAGAATGACTCCGGCAGCCGATGGGTTCTGGAAGCTCACAATCTATGACTTGACGGAACAGACCCGACTGCGGGTCGTGACGCCCCGCGCAACCTCACGCTGGCTCGAGGTCAGAGTCTATCTCCCACCCGCACCCCTGGAGGTCTCCCTCCGCACGACTCCCCCAAAATACACGGGCAGGGAACCACGCTCCTTCACGGAGTTCCCCGACATTGACGTCGTTGAAGGGGAAGTCCTCTCCGCCACGTGCAGAATGCCCGAGGGAGAACACTGGCGCCTGCAGGAGGCGGACTCCAAAAGCGCAGTCGACCCGGCCGCATTCGCCCCGGAAAGGACGACACGCTATCTCGCAATCTTCGAGAATTCACTGGAACGGAGGACGCAGACGGAGTTTGCCGTCACAGTCCATCCAGACCTGCCACCCATTGTTGAACTCATTGCACCAAAGGAGGATGACGAGCTTCCCGCAGGCGAAACGGCTGCCCTCTCCGCAAAGGTCTCCGATGACTTCGGGGTCGCAAACGTCACACTGCACTGGACTGTCGACGATTCCCCGGAAAACATTGTGCAACTCTGGGAGGAGCCCCCAAGGCACTCTCTCGAAGTCAAGACGACACTGGATTTCGGAGATGTCACCCCCGGCCAGATTGTCACCGGATGGCTTGAGGCGACGGACAACCGCGACGGCACGCCGCCCATCGCACGAAGCACGCTCTTCTTCCTGACAGTCGTGCCGCCACGACAGGACAGCAATACGCCGCCCTCCGAACCGTCTCCAGGCGATGCGCAAAGGCACGAGGTCAATGTCGACGACCTTGTCGCAGAGTGCAAGAGACATCTCAGGGAGACCCAGACGCTCCTCAACCGGCAGCAGTATCTCACGGAGGAGGAGCTGCGGCAGTCGAGGGACGGCCTCTCAAAGGAGCTCCGCGCCCTCGCACTGGCAGTCTCGGGGCGCCAGATCGCCATCGCAAGGAGCGCGGGCGTGCGGGAGCTTCCTCCAGAGATGCGCGACTTCTTCCTGGGCGCTGTCACGGCACTTGAATCCGCCGCCTCCCACGTCGATTCGGGAGCCATCGCCCTTTCGCGCCGACCACAAAGTTCCGCACTCTCGCTTCTGACACGGCTCTCATATCTCCTTAAGCAGAATGCGCAGATGATGGTCCAGGCCTCCGGAGGCTCCTCTGGCGAGGAGGGTGGTTCGCAGGGGGGAGAGTCCCCGCAACGCCTGGAAAAGGGGGACAGGAATTTCTCGCTGGATGAACTCCAGAAGGCCCTCGAGGAGACCCGCAGAATCCGGCAGGAACACTCCCGGCTCCTCGGCAAGGGACTCACGCCCGAAGACGCCCCATCCGAAAGCGACCTCCTGGCACGCATCGACATCCTCGCCCCAAAGGTCGCCTCCTTCGATTCCGCAAGGGCAGCCGCCGGAAGCCTCAGGGATGCGTCCAGCGAACTCGGTGCGCTCACGCTTGCCCTGGAAAGAGAGGATGTTCCGCTGGCAAAGATGCGCGGGGAACGCGCCCTGGCGAGCCTGCTTGCCGCAGAGGGACAGCTGGAGGAGGCACTCCGGAAGGAGGCACGGACACAGCTGGAGCGAATGTCGGAACTCGCATCGCAGCTGGCCTCACGGCAGCGCTCGGAGGCCGCATCTTCCAAAGCCAGCGCACAGGGGGAACCCCCGAATGCCGATGAAAAGGCAGCCGCCAAAAGCCGCCAGGATTCCCTCAGACAGGAATTCCAACGCCTGCGCGAGGAGACTTCATCCACACTGGCAAGCCTCTCCCGAAACTACCCAGAGGCCGCATCTTCACTCACAAGGGCAATGGATTCCACAATGGCCGAAGCCGCGCAAAACGCACAGACACGCGCATCGAATGCACTGCTCTATGGACGCTTCGACCGCGCCGCCAAAAGCCAAGGCGAGGCCGCGGATGCCATCGAGCACTTCGCACGTGAACTCGACGAGGCTTCCTCGGCAATCCCACGCTTCAACTCCGAGGAATTGATGCAGGCGCTCGAAAGCCTCCAGGAACTCGCGGAGATGGCCGCCAGCGCAATCACCCCGGAAGAACTCGGCGCCGCACGCGAAGCCGCATCCTCCACCCTGAAATCTTACGGAAGGGAGTTCGGACTGGAGGAGCTGACCGCACTCGGACAGGATGTCGCCGCAAGCGCCCGCGACCGCGAGGAACTCCTCCAAAGACTCGACGAGGCCGCATACGCCCTGCGGACACAGCTGGAAAGGCTCCGGCGCAATGACCCGGAGGCAACTCTCCGAAAATCCACGCCACTGCCACGAAAGTTCCGCCCCCAGACCCAGGAGTACTTCCGACAGCTTATGCAGGAGTAAAGTACCCGGCCAGGCACTCACGCCTACAAACACAGGAAAGGATAGAAGACAAATGAACAAAATCGCGACTCTCCTTGCACTCGTCTGCACATTCACAATCACCGCATTCTCCGCAGAATATGTCCTTGACAATACACCGGAACTGACAAAGAAGCTCGAGGCTTCGGTGGAGGCCGCGTCAAAGGAATTCAATTTCGCAATCAGGGGAATCGCACGGAAAAGACTCCGCCAGACTACAAAGCCATACGATACCCTCCGGCTCGATGTCAATGGAGATACGGTCCTCTTCGAAAGAAACGGGAAAGACCCCGTCACCGCCACCGTCAATGGCGACGCCGTCCCATGGCTCAAGGAATATATGATCTCCTTCACAAGACGCGACACCGACAACGCACTCGTCCAAAAGTTCGCAGCCGAGGACGGAGACCGCGAAAATGTCTATCGATTCGACAACGATGCAAGACTGCTCTTCATCGATGTCAAAATCATCAGCCCTAAACTCGACAAGCCTGTCACATTCACACTCCAATACAAGGAAAAAACCAGGTAGGAGAGACGCATCCCGCGACAAGACACCTGCCATGGTGGGACGCCTGCATAGCCCCACGCATGACGGCATTGGCGACTATGACCGCTTGATGGCTCGACGACACGGAACAACCTGGCGTTTCAATATAAAAAGTTATAACCTGCTTATTTTCAACAGGTTATAACCATACAACCCAAATGGGCGGATTCGCCGTCCACGGCGTGGCAGTCCGTGGACTTTGGTGATACCTGCCCCGCCCTGTCACGATTCAATAAGAAGGAATGGTCGTGAAGGATTCGACAGTTGCTGACGTAATCCGGAGGAATTCCAGGATTGTTTTGAACAGCCCCTGCGGATTGCCGCCCTCATTCTATTCCAGCTCGAACTCGTATAGCTGCGGATTCCGTCCCTGGAACTCCATGCGCACCTTCACCGTGCGCAGAACGGTTCCGAAATCCAGCTTCAGGGAGTACTTTTCCTCTGTGCGCACTGCGGAGGGCTCCACCCACTTTCCGAACTTCCAGATCAGGAAGCGCATTCCCTGCAGCTGGCTGCCATAAATCCTGGCCTGGGAGAACTGCGGCACCTCCTCAAGATTGAAAGCCATCTCGTACCACAGGTCGCCCTCCACATCCCTGGGATACCAGGCGGCCACCTCGATGTTGCCGTCGAAGAGTTTGTCCTGCTGCTCCATGGGTGTCTGCCAGTCGTAGGGCTTGCTGGGCGGGCAGCTGGTCTCCACCTGTCGGCCGTGCCCGAAGAGGAGGTTTCCCCGATGGGTGCGGTCGAACTCAGCACGGTCTATCTGCCTACGGAGTTCCTGCTCCGTAGACAGCCCTTCGTCCATCTTTTCCGAAGTCAGCAGCCACACGTCGTAGGGTTTCAGCGCCAGCGTGACCCGACCATCATCCGGCGTCACCTCCTGCCCGCGGCGGAAGGCGAAGAGCCTGGGAAGCTCCGTTTCAAAGGAGAACTCCCGTTCCTCGGGGAAGACGTTCACCACCACGTAGAGGGATTTCCCCCCTTTCCGGAAGAGCCGCCCCTCGTCGCCGGCAAGCCTGCGTTGCACGGGTGCTGTCAGCATCTCCTCCAGGCGCTCCAGGGAGCGATACAGGAAGTCGCATCCCAGGTCCAGCCCGGGACGCGATGCGTGGTCGTACCAGATGAACGGCGTCACGCCCCGGCCGCCGTGGACTACGCTGGACCAGATCGAGGCGTTGGTTTCATCGAAGGTTGGATAGTCCGCATAGACATTGTTAAAGCCGTATGTGAAGACCTGCGGGGTCAGCAGCAGTGCCTTGTCGGTCCGTTTCAGTGCTTCCACGGAGGCGCACATGTCCCTTAGCCTGGACACAGGCACCCGGAGGAACCGATGCCCGTCATCGGAGACCTCGGGATTCAGGTAGGGATGGGGATTCAGAATGTCGGCGCATTCGGCATAGCGGACAGGCTCCCGGGTGATGATCATGACAAGCCTGCCGGGATCCTGGCGCTTCAGCTCGCGATAGAGGTGCCGCAGGTAGACGGGGGAGATTCCGCGGCACTCCGGCTCGTCGCAGAGGTAGTAGCAGAAGAGTGGCGAGTCGCGGCTGGCCTCCACCATCCGGGACATTGCATCCAGGACGCGCCGGGAGGGTTCCCGGTCGAAGACCATCTCCTCGGCTTCCACGTCCCAGCCGCAGAAGCGACCGGGCTCCATGTTTATCCATCCGTGGAAATTGACTGGCTGTTTCGATTCGGGCGTGGGGCAGCGTTCCTCGAAGGCCGCCGAGGTAATCCATCCCGGACCGCCGTACCATCCACGGAGCCACGTCGGCCGCCCGTCCACCACGACCTGCCCGTCGCGGATCCATGCGCGGGCGTCGGGAACATGGCGCACCGTCCGGGAGACATCCAGACAGGAGACAGGGATGTCGCCGGACAGCGCCGAGACATCCACGTCGAATTCAGCTCTGCCGTCCTCCACCGCCAGCGGGTATTCCGTTCCCGCCACAGTCAGGGTCACCCGCTCCAGGTCCGGAGGCACGCTGACGCTTCCCCGCAGGCGGCTGGCCTCCTCTCCGGGGTAGAAGTTCCCCGCAAACTGGGGGGAGGTGAAGCGGATGGAAACCGCCTCCGCCTCCACCAGCACCGGATACCGGCGGCGGGCCACTGTCGCGCCAGCTGCGTCCTGGAGAGCCAGTTCCACGGGAATCCTACCCTCCTTCTCGAAGGAGAAGGGCATCTCAACCTGGTTCGCGCCCGGGGAGAGCCGGGTCTCCACAGAGACCCCATCCACCAGGAGCGTATAGCGCCCTGCCCCGGCAGTTCCCAGCCATACATCAACCGACAGTCTTCCGGCCAGACGCCCGTCCCTTGCGCTGGCGAACTTGAAGGTCGCGCGTTCCACGTGCAAATCCATGGCGGCGGGCTTCTCCGGGATGCCAGAGAGACGATGGAATCCAGGCACCTCGTGATTGTCGCTCTTCAGCGGTGCCCAGGAGGTGTTCTCAACCGGTCGTCCGTCCTGGCGCTGCGGCTCGTAGCGCGCGAAATTCACCGCCCACCGGGACTGCCATTCGGAGGCCGAAGTCATGTAGAAGGCCTCCAGGGGAATGCGTATCTCCAGTGTCCAGAAGCCCTCGCCACGACCAGTGGACACATCCAGCAGGGGCATGTAGGGATCGGGGCGGGTATTTCCCGACTCCTCGTAATACTGCATCCAGACAGCTCCACCCGCCGTGATGGCGAACTGATAGTATTTGTCGCCGCCTGCCGTGGGGGCGAAGAAGAGTTCCAGCAGGCTGTCGCACCACACATTCGTGTATGTTCCGGGGGGAAGTGTGGCCACGGGGGGCAAGGCGTCCCAGCACACCGCGCCCACATAGATGCCGGTGGTGTCCGCCAGGACACGCACGTCCGTCGGGCCCTGGACCTGCGCCAGGCCTGTGGCGGCCAGCTGTGAGAAGCCCGACAGCAGCGGCGCAGACTGCCAGCAGGACTCGTCCAGACGACCGTCCAGACAAATGCCTTCCGGACGTCCCACGGCGAAGTCCGCTGCAAGAAGGGATGCGGCGAGAAGGGAAAGGATGAGGGAGAAGAGTGTCCTGCGCATGCTGATGATGTGGGAGTCAAAGATTTTATACGGGGCGGGCATACGTAGTCGCCCCTACTTCCAAAGATCCTTTGGGAGGGCAGTCCAGACGGGAGTCTTCAGACTGCCGCCAAGCACCATGGCCTTCAGCATCAACTTGCCCGTTCCTTCGTAACCGGCTACGGGAAGCCTGCCAGTCCACTCCACCGGATTGGCCTCATCCGTGGGATAGAGCTGCAGCGTGTCGGCGCCGCCAAGACGGACGCGCTTCATTCCGTAGGCGTCGTAGAAGCTGACCGAGACGTCCTCGGCGGGCTTCTCCAGGTGCGCGGTGACCGCCAGGGAGCCGTCCTCTTCCAAAGAAGCCTCCAGGTAGTATTCTGGAACACGCACCAGTTTCAGATATTTGAAGTTGGAGACAAGGCCGTGGCTGTCGATGCGCAGGAAGGTGACCTTGTCATTCGCTGGCAGCCGCACGGCGAAAAGTCCCGGCATGGGGTTGGATACCATATTCACCAGCCCGCCCTTGATGTCCAGCCCCACATATCCAGGCAGGGTCTCGAAGGACTCCAGCTCGAAGACCAGCCATAGCCCGTCCTCCGGAGTCTCCACATAGCGGCCTCCGTCATGGGAGTCGCCGTCATGGGTCAGCGAGAAGCCTCCGCGGGGTCTTTCCCGCAGTTTCAGGCCTCCGTCCCAACCAGTGATCTGCCGACCGTCCTCCAGCCATATCGTGTTCTCATTGGGATGGAGCAGAAACTCGGCAGGAGCGGACACGACGAAGGCCAGAAGACCCAGAAGAGCCAGGGCGCGGAATCTCATGTGGATGCGTTAGGCAGGTGGATTGTTGACGGGACGCCGCGGTGCTACTGGCGGAAGCCAACACACAGGCGGATGAACATGAAATAGTTCACGTACGGAGTGCCGTAGAGGTCGCTGTCGAAGCTGCGGCAGCAGTACTCGTTGGCACGGAGAGCACCGGCGTGCCCGTCGCTGAAGGCAAAATTGCAGGCGGCCATGTCGTTGAGCCAGCCGCCCTGCTCGACGGCTCCGCCCACCATCTTGGAGGGAATGTAGTCACCGCCTTCGCCGCCACCGTGGCGAAACTTCATGTTGTCGTCGTATTCAACGCCGTAGTTGTAAAGTCTGCCGTTGTCCATGATGTGAATCGCCTCGCTGGGGGCGATCAGGGTGGAGTCCTTGCGGACGATTCCGATGCGCTTTTCCCAAGGGTTGGAGTCGTTGGCCTTGCTGCCGTCGCCGCTGAGCAGCATGTTCACGGCATAGTGGCTGTAGCTGAACTTCCCCTCGCCGTAGTCGCCGTGGCCGACGCCCTCCATGGGGCAGGTGTACATGGCCTGCTTGGCCTTGGCGTTGGAGGCACTCCAGCCGTAATAGCCGTCCTCAAGAAGCGCCAGCCAGTCGTTGGCGACCTGGCCATCCATGGTGGCAGGAAGAATGTACCCGTCATTGTCGTCACTGTAGATTGCGGCCTTCAGACCAATCTGCTTCAGATTGTTCACACAACTGATGTCCCTGGCCTTGGCACGGGCCTTGGACAACGCCGGCAACAACATGGACGCAAGAATCGCGATGATGGCAATCACCACGAGAAGCTCAATGAGAGTGAAGAGGGACTTCTTCATTTGGATTCTCTCCTTCTTGGTTGGGAATTCGAATATGGTCGGAAAAATGCTGAAGAAAACAAGTTGCGCCTGGTAGTGGATTGTCCACTTACAAGACGATCTGTCGATGCCTAAATTCGGCTTCCACATATATTTTACATAAATAATCCAATATAATCAAGCCATTTCAGGAAAAAAACATACAAATGTGGATAATCTGCTTTTTAAAAGAATGGCTTGCGCTTTTTGGAAACGCGTTAGATTAAGGCCCTGACGGGGAGATCTGCGGAAGATTCCGCGTTTCTTGTGTGGTCGGGTAGGATGTGAAGGAGAATGTATTTCATGGAGAAGGCAAGGAAGACGAAGGAGGAGATTCTTTCGGTGTTGCTGCGGGAGCTCGAGGAGGGGAAATACCCGGTGGGGAGCCGTTTCCCGTCGGAGTACGACCTGGCGCTCCGCTTTGACGTCAGTCGTCTGACCACCAACAAGGCCGTGGCGGCATTGGTGACGGCGGGCCGCCTGTCGCGTGGCCGTCGGGGAGCGGGCACCACGGTGCGGCAGGCGGAACTCTTTCCCAAGGGGCGTCTGCTCTACCTGGGGCGCATGGACCACGCCTTCTTCTCCATGATTCTTGAGGGCGCCACCGCCGCCGCCTTCGCCCGGGGATACCTGGTAAGCGCCATTTGCCCCAACGTCGAGCGCCTCAACGGGCTTCTGGCTAAGGTCAACGCCTCCGATGAATTCCAGGGGATCGTCTCCTGCAACTACGACTGCTTCGACATCCTGTGCCCCAGGATTCCAGTGATCTACGTGGACATGTGCGACCCGGCGTACCACCAGGAAATCAGCTATGTGGCCAGCGAGAACGAGAAGGGGGCCTTCTGCATTGTGGAGGAACTCCACCGACGGGGATACCGGGACATGGTTGTCTACGGAGGCGCAAACGATGTCAACAACAACTGCCATCATCGCCTCCAGGGATATCTGAAGGCATTCCGCAAACTGGGGTTCGCCGACGCGGAGAAGCGCCTCTTCCTTGGAACACGAAGCGACCGCTTTGACGCAGCGGAACGCCTCCGGGAAATGCTGGCGGCATTCCCGCATCTGGACGCCATCGTCACCACTACCGACAATCTCTCCGTGCGAATCTGCGACGCCATGGCGGAAGCCGGCATCCCCCGTCCGGAAAAGGTGCTGGTCACAGGATACGGCAATGTGACCGGACTGGCCGACGGATACCGCATCCCCTCCGTGGAGCAGCAACCCTTCCACCTGGGAGCCACCGCCTGCAATCTATTGCTGAACCACCTGGAGGACGAGGCGGCTCCATGGCCCGTGCTGCAGTATGTGAACACCGAACCGGTCAACCTGCACTACGCCCCCGTAAAAGCATAGTGGCCGCCACGCAAAGGGGTATTCGGGCAACCTGCAGGATTTCATGGAATTAATAGCGCGGACCGATTGGGCGTGGCGGACGCACGCAGTGCGGCAGTCGGGACGAACGCCTTATGCCGTGAAGTCCACTTTGACAAACTCTTATAGGCGCGGGCCTCTTCCAGGCCAGCCCCTTGGCTTCAACGCAGTAGCCAGTCCAGGACATTGAGTTTCCGTATGCCATTGAAGTCGTCCGACGGATCCTCGTCCAGTGTCAGCAGGGTCTTCGGGTAGTTGTCGTGGATTATCTGAAGCGGTGTAAGTTCGCGCCGAAGCGTCTCGGGGTCACGCACAGTCGCCGCAACCTGGTAGTATTCCGTTCCGTTGGCATTCTCCGCCACGAAATCGACCTCAAGGGAACCAACCTTGCCTACGCGAACCTTGGCGCCGCGACGAAGCAGTTCCAGGAAGACGACGTTCTCAAGGACCTGGCCGACATCCTGTGAACGCCCTGACAGGAGATGTCGGCGGAGGCCAGGATCCACCACGTAGTACTTCTCCAGCGTCTTCAGCAATTGCTTCCCCTTCACATCGTACCTTTCCGCCTTGTAGATGAGGAAACTCTCCAGCAGCGCGTCCAGATACCTCTCGATTGTCCTCGAATCCGACTTGCGCCCGTCAGATGTCAGCGTGCCGGCAATCCGCCGCGTTGAGAGTTCACAGCCGATGCTGTCAAACACGAATCTCGCAACGCTGTCCAGCATCAGAGGGTCTGGAATCTTCCGCCTCTGGACAATGTCTTTGAGCAAGATGGTGCTGTAGATTCCCTCAAGGTAGTCCCCCAGCTCCCTCGGCGAGTCCAGCAGATTCCCTGCGTATGGGAAGGAACTTCCGCCCACATACTCCGCATACAGCCTGGAGCGTTCACCGCCTCCCCGCATCTCCACGAACTCACGGAACGACAGCGGCAACATCCTGATCTCCACATAGCGCCCGGAAAGCATCGTGGCGATTTCATGGGAAAGGAGGTTCGCGTTCGAACCTGTGATGTAGACATCGACATTAGGGCGAATGTAGATACTGTCGATAACCTCGGGAAAATCCTCGCATAGCTGCACCTCGTCCACGAACACGTATGTCATCTCATCCGATTTCAGCCTGTCCTTGATGTAGGAGTGAAGGGCGGCGGAATTCCGCAGCGGCTTGCTGTCCATGTCCTCGAGGTTCACATAAACAATTCGCTCCGCAGGGACCCCCTGCGAGAAAAGCCACTCCTGGTGCATTTCCATAAGAAACGACTTGCCGCATCGCCGGACACCAGTTATGACCTTGATGACCTGCTTGTCGCGCCAGGCGCGCAGACGCTCCATGTATTCCTTGCGTTCTATCCTCATTCGCAGTCTCCTATAGATTCATACGACTCGTCTTTAATATATTCCACAAACTCTGCCCATGCGCAGAGTTTGTGGAATTCACAACACAAACCTTTCAAATAATTGGACTTTATGCACTCTACACCAATATATGCGGTGCAACAGCACCATGCCTGGAGAGGCTAGTCCCCGCCGCCATCCCATCGAGCGACGGACACGACGGATAGAATGAGGTGCCGACGCGCCATGCCCTGCCAGCTCCGGATAGGGGCATAGGGCACGCGGCGGAGACGGAAACCCTCCTGGCTCCCTGGCTTACGCTCTTCCAGCGTGACAGGGACTATGCCGCTCTCCGCCAGGCGACCAAACGTAAAACTGTGGACCTTTTCTGTTCCGCCCCTTGTCGTCACCAAACAAGTGGCCAAGGATTCCCTTCGTCCGTTTTCTCTTGAACGTTTGCAGGGAAGTCAGCGATATTTTACCGCAAATCAGCAGGATTAATTCTGGCTATCTTGCCCTCTCCCTTCCAGCACATGTTATCAAGGGAGAAAAGGCAACGCCAGAATCCACCTGAGCGCTGCCCGTACTTGAAGTCAACAACGGCGTTTCCGCCGCACTGCTTCACCTGCCGGGCCATCTCCCGCTTCACATCGTCAAGTGTCTTGAGCTGCGCATTGCTAAAACATCCGTCAAGAACGGTAGAGACGTCATCGATGATGGTTGCCCCTTCAGGCATGCCCTCCACGAAGAAAACACCGTCATATTCAGAGAAGTACATTATCTATCGCGCTCCATGATGATGACCATTTCCTCACGATTTCCCGAGAAAAAGCCGGGGAAAGATGCCGTTGCCGCGGTAATGACTCGCCAGCCCTGTGTGGCATAGGAGTTGATTGCCTGCTCCAGCAACTCCGGATCAAACTTTCCACTGAACCACTTGTCCTTCTGTGTCAAAACCTTGTACTCTTTCATTCTTCTTGCGGTCTCCGAGCCGCTATTCCGTTGTGGTTGCTCCATTGGCTTGACGATGAAATTGGCATTGCAATTTGCACACTGGACTGTCTGGCCGACATATCCAGCCTCTACATCGTACTTTTGCCCGCAAGACGGACACTGTGTTTTCATCTTTCACCTCGAAGGTATTCTTTTGAAAAACCTTTTCATATAACTTACAGTGAGTTCTGCATAGTATTGTGGCACCAGGCCGAATTTCGTGTGTGTTGCCCAGTGACGAAACGGCATCTTGGATATCCTTTCTCTTAAGCAAAACACTCGTTGTATGGGAAAGCAGCTGGATTCTAGCGGAGGATGTTTAGACGCATATTGGAAAAAGCTGTTCTCGAAGAGCCTGCCCGATGCCCATGGTCTCTTCGTCACTGACGTCGCACGGAAACAACGGGACACAACACCCGCGCCATGAAATCATGAACCGGCCATCCACCTGCCGACAACGCAATAGCCAGTTCCCCTTCTCCAAAGCGCGGGTAAACACGAGGTCGTCCTTCGTGCGCTATTGCACACTCCGGACGACCGGTGGACTGGAAGACGGACCTTTCCTAGCGTTCCGCGATTATCGTCAGCAGTTCGGTCTGGCGGATGGCGTGGTGGCGGATTTCGCCGATGTGGGATGCAAGTTCTCCGATTCCCAGCATGATAATCCCCCAGAAGAAGGTGCCTAAAGGTATGAGAAGGAAAAAAATGTAACCTTTCCCCTGATTATATGTATCAAGGACAAGGACAAGGAGTAACGCTGTCGCGATGAAGTCGAGTATGGCCAGGAATTTGAATACCTGGGCAATGATGGGAGATGTGAATTTCCTGGCGGGGGGAATCGCCGATTTCACTGGTTTCCCCTTCGGCTCATCGTTCATTTCAGGTGCAGGCGAACTTCCCGGAAGCACGGGCGGCTTGGGCGGCGCAGGCGGAACCTGCGTGGTCTGCGAGGACTTCGCGCCAGGTCCGACTACGCTCATGTCGATGACGAACTCATGGCCGCATCTCTCGCATATCGTGTGGGCTCCCTCCGGGAACTCGTCGAGGTCGTACGTCTCCTCACAGAACGGACAGTGGATCTGAACAGTCATCTTCGTGTGTCTCCATGTTGCTTGGCTTTATGGATAATCCTCCCGATGCGAAAGGGACGGAATGGACCGGACTCTATTTCACCATCTTTCTGCTCCGCACCCGCATGGCGCTGTAACACAGAATACCACAGGTTCTTCTCATGCCCGCAGACGTGGCAGCGAAGGCCGCGCAGTTGTCCGCGGCGATGCCCATGGCGGACCCCGTCGCGAAGGCGTCCTGGTTGGCGGCGAGATATTGGAATTCCCAGTTGTACTTCTCCGTCTGGTGCTTGATGCGTTCCTTGACGTCGGAGGAGGAGAACTTCCTGCTGGCGTTCTCGAAGCCGTCGGTGATGATCACCATCAACACATTCTCGGGACGATCCTCCTCCTTCATTGCGGCAAACTCCTGCCCTAGCGTGTCGATGGCAGTGCAGACGGCGTCATTCAGGGCGGTGCAACCGGAGCATGTGTAGCGAGCCATCAGGTCGTCGGAGAAGGAGGCGAGGTCGACATGCTCCACGATCCGCCTGACCTCGCCGGAGAACTGGTAGATGTCGAGCACCGTCTTCCCCTCGGCGGCCTTCTGGGCCTTGATGAAGGAGTTGAAGCTTCCCTTGGTGTCGTCCTCGATGTCGCTCATGGAACCTGATGCGTCCAGGACGATGCAGATGTGCGTGTAGTCTTTCATGGGTCTTCCTCCTGTCTTGTCATCTGGCGGATGCTTTCGCCTGCCTACGTGAAGCGGGCCTCAGAGCCTAGTGGGCCGCTTCCCCAAGAACTCCAGCTGCTCCCGCCTATGGTCTTATTGTAATCCAGAGCATAGGACAAAACGAGGACGCATCAAAGGAAGTCTTGAAAATATCCCGAAAAAACAATTTTCCAGCCAGGGATTTCCATGGCTTTTCTTTCTATTTCATTTTCGACACGGCCATAATCAGGCCGCGTAATTCCCACTCCATCTCTGCGCCGCGCGGACCGGCATACGCCTGCATATATTCCTGCCAGCCATGAACACTCCCTTCAGAGCCGTACAACAATGGAGACTCCGCCTTCCTTCGGCAAAGGCTGGCGTTTTCGCCTCCCGCACGTAAGGGCGTTGCTTTGCTGCAATGCATAGGCCAAAAGAAGGACGCAACTTTGATTAATGCGGGATTTGCCCGCCGTATGGGGAACTGGCTGTATCTTATTTGCAAATCTGCCGGAAAACAAATTGAATCGCCAGCAGGCATAGGCCATAACGAGGCCGCAACAGAAGGAGAAGACGCAATGGAAGAACGGGAGAAGAATCCCTCCAAGTCCGATTTCGTGGTGTCAAGGAAGCAGATCAAGCGCATGGCCCGCATCGTGGCACTCCTCAAGAAGGGGGACTGCACGATGTCAGACTTCCTCAGAGACCTGGACGACGCGACGAACCGCGGCACGAGCGACATCACCTGCGCCTCGCGGACCCTTCGCCGCGACATCGAAATCCTGAAGAAGGAGTACAACTGTCCAATGGACTACGACCGCTCCGCCCACTGCTATACATTGTACAACAAGGCATGGAACTTCACGGTGCCGACGGTGATGAACGACAGCGAGCTCCTTGCCGTCGTCATCGGAGGAAAGTTCTCGAAGGACATCCTGCCACCATCCATCAGCCGAAGTGTGGAGGACGCGGTGGACGAGGTCATCCGAAGCAACAGCACAGGCTCCTTCCTCTCCAGCGGACGCATCGCGTCCCTGAAGATTCTGACCAACGCGGGGGACGATGTCTCCGACGAGGTGTTCGGCGTGGTATTCGACGCCTGGCGGACCTGCCGCAGGCTGCTGGTGGACTACCGGAACATGCGGGACGAACGCTCGGCGCGGGTGATAGAACCACACGCGCTCGTCTTCTACGATATGCAGTGGAGCATCCGGGCCAGATGCCCCGACAACGGAAAGTGGCTCACCTTCCTCGTCAGCCGCATCGACCGTGCGTACGCCCAGGAGGAACACTTCGTCCCGGACACGAAGGAGATCAATTCCATAACCTCCGACAACTACTACCGGTTCCCCGCCGACTGCGGCGTCCGCATCCGGATGAACCGGCAGGGACTCCAGTTCGCAAAGGCGCATCCCCTCCGCTCCACACAGACCGTGACGGCAAAGGACATGGACACCTTCGTGCTTTCCGTCCCCGAGGTCTCCTGCGAGGAGATGCTCCGCTGGACGCTCTCACAGGTCCCAGGGGACGCCATCCCCATCGAGCCACCAAAGATGGTGGACGCCTTCCGGGACGCCCTGGACAGGATGCGGGCAATGTGCCCGTAGCCTGCAAGCCTGAACAGGACGGACGCCGCCTGTGGACGTCACTCACAACGCTTGAACAAGGAGGTGGCGCCTGCCAGGAGTTTTTTTCAATGGCATAGTTCAAAGTTGGTGGAAAAGTCGAGCAAGTTTGAACTAAAATGACGCCGCAATGCCTTCAGTCGCTTTGCCAATGGCTCGTCTGTATCAAGACAGGGATGGTTTTTCCCACCCAATCATATTTTCGCGTCCATTCGCGTCCATTCGTGGTTCTGAAACACTCAGATTTCGTGTGTTTCGTGTGTTTCGTGGTTCAGGTATTCCCAGATTTCGTGTCCATTCGTGTCCATTCGTGGTTCAAATATTCCCAGATTTCGTGTCCATTCGTGTCCATTCGTGGTTCTGATTTTTCCTTTCGTGTATTTCGTGTGTTTCGTGGTTCCCTCCAACCCATTCGTGTCCATTCGTGGGACAGACCTGCGGGATTTCGTAAAAAATCGGGCTTCTGGCGAGACGGAACTTTCTTCCCTGAATATATTAAATCGGCAATGGACCCAAGAGGGTTTTCAAGCAAAACAGCAACCCTGCAACAAGGATAAATTCGCTATGGTGAACGAGTGCATTGCCAAGTTTATGGAGTCATTTCCCCACGAGGCGCTGACCTTCAATGACGTCTCGCTGGAGGTTTATTACGCGGACTTTCTGCCTGGCGAGGCTTCCACCGCCTCCCAGTTCAGCCGCAACATCTCCGTCAACCTCCCCTTCATCTCGGCGGCCATGGATACCGTGACCGAGCACCAGATGGCCATCGCAATGGCAAAGCTGGGAGGACTGGGAGTCATCCACAAGAACCTCCCCCCCGCAAAGCAGGCGGCGGAGGCGGCGGCCGTCAAGCACTACCTCAACGGCATGATCGAGAAACCCGTGACCTTCCTCAAAACCCAGAAGGTATACGAAATCATCGCGGAACGCACGAGCAAGGACTATAAGTTCAGCGGATTCCCAATCGTGGACGAAAACGGGAAGCTCTGCGGGCTCTTCACCCACAGGGACCTAAAGTTCATCACCGACTACGACGTCCCCGTCGAAGAGGTCATGACCACCAGTCTCGTAACCGCCCCGAAGGGGACGGACATGAACGCGGCGCTGAAGACGATGCTCTCGAACAAGGTCGGAAAGCTGCCGCTGGTTGACGAGGAGGGGCGTCTCGCCGGACTCTACAGCCTCCAGGATGTCAGGACGCTCATCGACAAGATGGAGCCAAACTACAACCGCGACTCCCTCCACCGCCTGCGCGTCGCCGCCGCCGTCGGAATCTACGACGAGGAACGCATCGAGGCGCTGGTGCGCGCCGGAACCGACGCGCTGATCGTCGATTCCGCACACGGGCACTCCAAGAATGTCATGGAGACCGTCAGGGAAATCAAGCGCCAGTATCCCCAGGTCGACGTGGTCGCGGGAAATGTCTGCACCTCGGAAGGCGCCAAGGCAATGCTTGAATGCGGCGCCGACGCAGTGAAGGTGGGCATCGGCCCAGGTTCAATCTGCACCACGCGGGTCGTCGCCGGCGTCGGAATCCCGCAGCTCACCGCAATCTACAATGCCTACAAGGCCGTGGGAGACGAAATCCCGATCATCGCCGACGGGGGCATCGCCCACTCGGGCGACATCGCGAAGGCGCTGGCGGTCGGCGCGCGCACGGTCATGATGGGTTCCGCCCTGGCCGGCACCGAGGAATGCCCCGGCGAACGCATCCTCCACCAGGGACGCACATACGTCATCTACAGGGGCATGGGTTCGCTTGACGCAATGCGCCACGGCAAGGGCTCCCGCGAACGCTACGGCGTCTCCGCCGAAACCTCCGAGACCCGCCTCGTCCCCCAGGGCGTCGAGGGCATGCTTCCCTTCCGGGGTTCCGTCGCCGACGTGGTCAACCAATACGCCGGCGGCCTGAAATTCTCGCTGGGCTACCTCGGGGCGCGCACAATTCCCGAACTCCAGAAGCACGCGCGGTTCTGGCGCGTCAGCGCCTCTGGCCTCCAGGAGGCCCATCCCCACAACGTCATCATGCAGAAGGACGCCCCGAACTACTCGGCGTCCTGACGCCAAAACCCAAAACGCGACATGCTCCGCCGCCATGTACAATCCTTGGAAGATGGTTGCTTCCGTGGGAAAAAGTCATGGTGGCGGAAATATTTTTTGCGTTTTCGCCTTGAATTGCGCCGTATAAAAGATATGTTAGTCGGCAATACTGTCAACCAACCACTTGCAGTAGGGGCGGTCGCGTCTCCGCATTCCACCCCCTGCACCAGTTCCGGGCTTCCCTGGGACATCCTGTAGCAATGGCAAAAAACGAAAGATTCCTAACCGTAGATATTGGCGCGGCGGCGATCAAGCTGGGCGAATTCGAGTTCGACCAGGCCGGCGAAGTGCAGATGACCGCGTTTGCCCACAGGGAATACGAGGAGGAGCTCTCCGAAGAGAACCGTATTGGCGTAATCGAGGGCGTCCTCAGGCAGATGATCCTCGAGGCGGACATCCATACGCAGCGGACGATGCTCTCAATCTCCGGGCAGAACGCCCTCATCCGCTTCGGGCAAATCAACAACTACAAGAACGACAAGAAGCAAATCCGCCAGCTGGCAGAGTTCGAGGCGAAGAGAAACATCCCCTTCGCCCAGGACGAAATCATCATGGACTTCCAGCTGATAGCCGGAACCGAAAACGAAGAGGGCGCAATGGACACCCTCGACGTCCTCTCGGTCGTCGTCAAAAAGGATATCGTTGAACAGATCGTCCAGGCTGTCCGGAAGGTCGGACTCTCCCCGCAGCTGGTCGACATCGCGCCCATCGCATGCTACAACGCGGCACGCGCAAACGGACTCGGAATGAATGGGTGCGACATGGTGATCTCCATCGGCGGACGGACCACAAACCTCCTCTTCCTGGAGGGAGACAAGTTCTTCGCACGAACAATCCCCATCGCCGGACACACCATCACCCAGCAGATTGCACGGAAGTTCTCCATCGGGCAGCCCGAGGCCGAAGAGCTCAAGCGACGCCACGGATTCGTCGCAAAGACCGATGAAGACACCGGCACCGAGGCCAGCGGCGACGTGGCGAAGATCGTCCGCAACGTCATGCGGCGGCTCTACGGCGAAATCTCCCGTTCGATTTCCATCTACAAGGCACAGCAGCACGGCAGCGATCCGGTCAAGATCTACCTGACGGGCGGCACCACGATCCTGACCTACTGCGACCAGTTCTTCTCCGAGAAGTTCGGCCTCCCTGTCGAGTATCTCAACCCGCTTGGATGCATGTTCCTGGCCCACGGGCTGGACAGGCAGCGCCTCTCCGAGGTCGCGCACACCTTCTCCGAGGTCATCGGCCTCGCAATGCGCTACTCGCGCACCTGCCCCGTCGAAATCAACCTCCTCCCGAAGGAAATCGCCCAGCTGCAGTCGCTGGTCTACAAGAAGCCGTATTTCATCGCTTCGATGTTCACAGTGCTGGTGATGTTCTTCATAATCCAGCAGACGATGATTTCGGGGCACAAGGAGGCGAAGAAGCAGCTTGAGAGCTACTCCTCGGTGCGCAAGACATACGAGCCGGCCTACAATGAAATCAAGAAGGCCCTGGGAGAGGTGGACGGAGCCTTGTCGCAGCTCAGCGAGCTGAACGCCTTCCTGATGCAGCGCACCCAGTGGCCGCTGGTCCTGGAGGAGATCTTCCGCGCCAAGCCGGACAATGTCTGGATCGACTCCATCGAGCCTATCTTCGGCGAAACCACCGCCATCGAGCGAACCAGCGTCGTCGAGGAGGAGGAAGGCGCCATGGGCGGCGGGGACGACATGTTCAGCATGGGTTCCTCCATGAGCGGCGGAAGCGGCGGCATGGGCGGCGACATGATGGGAATGGGCGGTTCCGGAAGCGGACTGCCCTCGCTGACCACCATCGGAGGCCTGATTATCCAGGCGCATACAATCACACCCTACGGCGCGAACTTCGGCAGGGACCCGCAGCTGGCCCCCGAGCCGAAGTACCCCTTCGAAGTCCCTGAAAAGGAGGAGGAGCCCACCGAAGAGGTGGTCGTCGACGAGATGGGCAACGAGACCACCGTCCAGAAGGACGAGTCCCACCTCGACCAGTCGGGCGAGCTTCTCTTTGTGAGAAACCTCAAGAAGTCGAAGCTCTTCAGCAACGAAGAGGGATTCACCGACATCGTCACCAGTTCCAAGAACCCCTATCTTGAGAACGGAGTCGATTTCGAGGTCCAGGTGAAGTTCAACGTCGTCCTGGAGGCGTATCCCTGGAGCGAGGCCAAAACCACGAGCGGCGGCATGGGTTCGTCCATGAGGGGCTCGGGCTACTAGAGAGCTGCCAAACACACTCATTCCCCTGATCATGAATATTATCAGAAAACACTGGGGCATCCTGCTCTGCGGAATCGTCTTCCTCGGACTACTGGGATACCTGCTCTTCAGCACCTTCAAGGAACGCCAGGCATACGCGGCGACCCAGGCATCCATCCAGGAACAGCAAAACTGGTTCAAGAACGTCAACAAGGACGGCTGGCGAATCAAGAAGTCCAGCAACGGCGAGCTTGAGAACGCATCCATCGCCGAACGCAACCGCGAGATGACCGTCGGACGCTACCAGGAGGTCACCGAAGACCTCTACAGGCGCTATGCAATCAACCCCGAACTCCCCCCGAACGCATCCCGCGCAAGGGAGATGCTCGACCAGCAGCTCGGCGCAATCACCGACCTGGCTCTGGGCACGTACAGGATCAACTTCGGCGGAACCATCGGCGGAAAACTCGCTGAAATCAACCAGTCCGACGGACTCCTCACACAGAAGGACTACCTCCCAATCTTCAGGCAGCTCCAAATCTACAGCGAACTCATCCGGCATATCGGACGGGCGGGAATCAAGAACGTCACCGCTCTCGACTTCCCAAGGTCACTCCAGGTCGAGGAGGGAAGCGGATACACGATCACGCCAATCACACTCACGGTGGAGGGAACCTCGAAGATGATCCAGACGCTCATCAACAACCTCTCCTCGGACAGGCACATGCTCTTCTTCCTGAGAAACATCTCGCTCTTCGACGTCAACGCAGAACAGCCCGCGTCAGAGTTCACCCAGGTGGCACTCATCCGCCGCGAAATGCTCGATGCAAGACGCCTCGAAAGGCTCGGCGGAGGGACCACGGGGGGACTCGGAACAGGCGACAGCAGGGGCTCCAGGAGAGGGGCGTCCGCCACGCCGTCAAGACGGCAGTCCTCCGACATGGGCTCCTCCAGAAGAACCTCCAGGCGCCAGTCCTCCCCCGCAGGCGGAGCCGGAGGCAGGCTCTCCTCCGGCTCGGGACTCTCGAGCGGCATGGACGGACTCAGAACCCTCGCAAACCTCGACGAAAGCCTCCTCGCCTACGAGGAGCCAAAACGCCAGGACAACTTCGTCTTCCGAACCCCCAGGACCCTCCAGGCGGAAATCACCCTCGACCTCATCGAGTTCAATGCGCCTGAAGCCGAATAAGGCAGAATAACGCCCGGAAAACCTTAGGGCGCCAACAGCAACCCACCCTGGATAAGAGTAAACAGTGGACTTCTTCATCCGACATTACGAAAAGCTGATCCTCGTCATCTGCTTGCTTCTCCTGCTCTTCAGCCTCAAATATGTCTCAGGCAGCCGTGACGAGGCGAAAAAGCTGACCGAACAGGTCGCCACCGAGGTCAAGACCATCGTGAGAAGCGACAATCTCATGGAGGAGATGAGCGCGGACAGCTTCGAGAGCCTGGATGAGATCATCGAGGACCCCCTCACCAAGGTCGACATCATCGATTCACCCAACGGAAGGACAAGCACGGGACTGCTGGAAGGCGGAGCCTTCATTATTTGTAAAAACCTCAAGTGTGGTTATATTCTCCCCTACTCTACGGACGTATGCCCATGGTGCCATACCGCCCAGGAGAAAATCGGGCCGGAAATGCCAGAAGACTACGACCTGGACAAGGACGGAATCCCCGACATCTTTGAAAAAGCGACTACTTTCCTCCACTACCGCTACCGCTACGACGCAATGGAGGACTACGACAGCGACGGCTTCCTCAACATCGAGGAATACCGCGCCGGTACCGCACTCGACGACCCGAACTCAAGGCCGTCGCTGGCATATCTCCTGCGCGTCGCAAAGGCCGAGCGTGAAGAACTGCCAGTCACGCTGAAGCGCGTCAAGCCCAGCGGCTCGGCAAATCCCAGGGACTGGAAGGCGAACTTCAATGTCGCCGGCGGAAAGGCCGTCGATGTCAAGATGAACGGGGCCGTCCCAAACATGAACGGCTTCAAGGTCACGGAATTCTCCAGCGACCAGCAAAGCGTCACCATCTCCGACGGAACCGATACATTCGTGCTGACGGCAGGCGCCCCCGCGATCCGGCGCGAAGGATACAGCATCACGCTGCGCTACCTCGCAAACCACATCTTCCAGGGCCCCTCCCTCAACACGACCGTCGAAAAGCTCATCGAGGCCGCAACCCAGAACAACCAGGAGCAACGCGGTCAGCGACGCCCAGGAATGCAGCAGAACATGGGCAACATGGCCGGCATGGGCAACATGGGCGCCGGCATGGGCGGAATGGGCGGAATGCAGCAGGGGTCGATGCAGGGAAACCTCGAACCGCAGCTGGTCTTCGACGTCAAGGAAGGCGATGTCTTCGCACTGAAGAAGGCTCCCCTCTCCGCAGGTTCCTCCTCCGGACTTGGGGGCAGCACCACGGGACGTTCGCCAATCGTGTCAAGCTACTATGGCGAGGAGGAAACTGAGACCATCGAGTTCTACCAAATGCTCGAACTTCTTCCTGGCAAGGGTGAAGACGCGAAGCCAATCATCCGCGTCCAGCGCCTGACCGAGCAGTACGGAGTCCCCGACGGCGACCCAATCGAAGTCGTCTACCTGGATCCGACTCCCTACTTCCAGCCTTCTCCTGACGATGCTCCAAACCACGACTATCTGCCTCCCCAGGCGCAGGGCACCGGCGCTGGCATGGGCGGAATGCCTGGCATGGGCGGAATGAGGGGTATGTAGTCGCAAAAATTTCATTTTTCTGCCGTGTGCGGTTAGCCATCCCGTGACGGAGAGATACATTTTTTGAATAAAAGTCAATTAAAGTAAAACAAAGCCAACCCACAAGGCGGCAGAGGTTTCGGCGGCATGTCCGCCAGACCGAGCCCGATGCAAGTCTATGACTAAGCAAAAGAAAAACCTCGAAGTCCGTAGTTCCCTGCGCGCCCTGCTAGGTGCCATCTTCCTGCTGGCCATATTCCCCGTGGTCGCACAGGCTCAAGAAGCCACCGACCAGGAGATTGAAGACCAGGAGGCGCTCCTCCTTCAGGAAGAGCAGGATTTCAAGCAGAGCGCATCGCTCGACGAAATCCTCAATGCGGGAGACCAGTCCGACAAGCCAGGAAAGGGAAGCCTCGCCTGGAAGTATGAACAACTCCAGGAACGCCCGACGGACGAGCTGCTCGGATTCTCCGGCAGGAACATCGCCGAAATCCGCCAGACCATCGCAAAGGCAAATGCCGCCCTGGCCGCAAACGACCTCAACAGCGCCAACTCATACCTCAACCCGAATCCACACGTGGTGGCAGGAAACATCAACTCCCTCTCCGCAGAGGCGCAGATGATTCTCCTCATCCTCAAGAACCGCGACGGACTCACCGGCAACCAGGCCAAGAGACTCGCCGACCAGACAAGCGCACTGGCCGGACACGGTTCCGAACTCGACCTGGCACGCGCATCTCTCGCCATCAAGAGAAAGGTCGCCGAACGCCAGGCTGAGGGCGCCATCGCAAATACAAAGCTGAACGCGGCACAGGCCGCCCTCGACCGCGCCAACACCCACTATGCGTCGGCGGCCGCAGTCTACAGCGAAGGACACCTGGAACGCGCAAAGAACGAGGCATTCGAGGCACAGAAGGCACTGGTCGAGGCGACGGAAATCCTCGTCGCCCTCAAGGCCACCGACACAACGTCAGACTTTGACGCCGCACAGCTCCTCCGCCGCGCAGCCGTCCTCCGGCTCCACCTCCACTCCCGCCTGGCAGAGGCATTCTCGCTCCTGGGACAGAAGAACCCCGAAAAGGGCGAAGCGTATATCTCCATCGCCATCCTCGAACTGCGCATGGCTCTCGCCAACAACCTCGACAGGGCGACCGAAGCCATTGACGAGAAGGGCGCGTTCGTCGATGAACTGGCTCTCCGCGACCACTTCGAAACCGAGACCACCCTCGTCGAAAACTGCGCACAGTCCGACTACATCATCCAGCCGGGTGACGAGGACAAGCTGCGCAAGGGCATCGACACCCTCAGCAAGATCCTCGACGAGACAATGGTCCGCGCAAAGACCTCAGTCAATGAACTCATACCCGACCTCAGCGAGCACGACCTGAAGGTCCAGATCGCACTGAAGTCCGGCCAGGTGTTCCTCCAGAACGCCCGCTATGCCCAGGCGCGCGAGTGCTTCGAGCAGGCGCTGATCGAAGACCCGTACTGCCTCGCCGCCATCCGCGCACTTGCGAAGATTGACGAGATGATGGAGTCCGCGGCCAATGAAAAGCTCCAGACCATCATCAAGGACCGAATGGCTGAAGTCCGCTGGAAGTGGTCCGACCCCGTCACCCCGCTGATGGCAGGTTCCGCAGACTACGCCAGCACCCAGACCATCCGCAAGAACGATGACATCCAGGGCATCAACAAGAGCCTTGACGACATCGTCATCCAGAACCTCGTGATTGACAACGAAACCCTGAAGGATGTCCTGACCGAAATCCTGCCCCGCGAAATCAAGAAGGCGGATCCAGAGGGCATTGGCATCAACATCGTCCCCATGCTCGTCCCGATGGCTGACGCCGGCATGCCTGGCTACACCCCCGCCGGCTACCAGAACAACAGCGAGGGAGGCAGTGGCATGGGCGCCTCCGCCTCCGTCTCCTCGAGCAGCATCCCAAATGCCTCGATGCCTTCGATGAACATGAACTCCACCTATATGAACCCATACGGTTCTCCTTCCGCATACGGCGGCTCCATGGGCGGCTACAACGCACAGAGCATGGGCGCATACGGACAGGCCGGCGGCATGAGCCCCTACGGCGGAGACTTCGGACAGTTCGGACAGACCCCCGTCCAGGATGCGGGACTCGCCACTGGCGAAAGCCTCGAGGACAAGCTGGTCAACCTCAACCTGACCAACATCACCCCCAGGGAAGTCCTCGATTACCTCTCATGGCAGTTCGGCCTCCGAATCAGAACCGCGGAATCCGCAGTGATCGTCGCACATAAGATGATCGAAATGGATCCAATGGAAACACGCTTCTACAACATCGAGGCCGGCGTCTTCGACGCACCGCGCACCCGCAAGAAGCTCTCTCGCCTCTCCTCCCCCGTCTCCGATGACGACGACGATGACGACGATGACGACGACGATGACGACGACGATGACGACAGCAGCAGCGACGACGACAGCGGCGACACTGCTGTCTACGGTCTCAAGTCCAAGAAGGGCGGCGGCACATTCTACACCGCTTCCAGCATCTTCAGGGCGATGGGTGTCCCCATGCCCACCGGCGCCAGCATCTGCTACTACCCGAAGACCGGCCGACTGATCGTCCACCACACGATTGAGCAGCAGCGCGTCATCAAGCGAATCCTTGAGGAGATCAACCAGACTCCGCGCCAGATTTCGATTGAGGCCAAGTTTGTTGAAATCGAGCAGACCGACCTGAACACCCTCGGCTTCGAGTGGTCCTTCGAGGGCGGCGGCGTCTCCTACCGTCCTGCATCCAACGGCGTTGACCATGGTCTGATCAACAACAAAGGTGGCGTCCGCACCGGCGATTTCATGCTGGGCCTTGGCAGCCAGACAGCCGCCGGCAACATCAAGCTTTCGAACGGCGTCCGCTTCGCCAATGAAATCTTCAGCAACGCGGCACTGAACGACTCGCTCTTCAACGTCTACACGGTTCTTGGCAACTACGCCTTCAATACCGTCATCCACGCAATCGAGCAGTCCAACAACTCCGACGTCCTCTCCGCGCCAAAGGTCACCACCATCAGCGGACAGACCGCACAGCTCAAGGTCGTCACTGAACGCTACTTCGCGTTCAGCTGGAGCGAACCCGAAATCGACGTGACCACCTCCTCGGGCACCACTGGAAACCTGAGCTACAAGCCCTCCGTCCCGGATGAATTCACTGCCGTCGGCCTGGGCGTCGTCCTTGACGTCACCCCCACTGTCGCACCGGACTCATACTCCATCTATCTGGATATGCTTCCCTCAATCACCGACCTCGTCGGATATGACAGCACCTACAATACGACGCAGATCATCAATGGAAGCTCCGTGCCTCTCATCATGACGATGCCTATCTTCACAAAGCGTGAAATCAAGACCGCAGTCGTCGTGTATGACAACGAAACCGTGGTCATGGGCGGCCTCATCCAGGAGAAGCTCCAGCGCTTCGAGGACAAGATCCCCGTTCTGGGGCACCTCCCCGTCCTCGGACATCTCTTCACGAGCCGTGGCGAGCAGTCTGTCAAGACCAACCTCCTCATGTTCGTGAACGTCCGACTCGTCAAGCCCGATGGCCAGCCACTGCGTGCCAACGAAGTCCGCGGTCTCCCAGACTTCAGGCACTAGTCTAGCCGACAACGGATAATGAAAAGACGCCGAGGGTTTCAACCTTCGGCGTCTTTTTTATGGTATTGGGAGATTGCTATTTGAGAGGGGAAGGAAACGCGATGCTCCTCCTGTCTTCATTCACTCCACGGCAGCCCCTGCCAGCCTATCGGCGTAGGGCTACGCGGGAGCAGGGGCGTCCCCTCACGCTTCAACACGCGGGCTGCCTGCAACAAGCGAGGCGCAGGACTTCGTCGCCGCATCAAGCGCCTCTGCGAAGGACTCCTCGGGGTCGCGGTTCCATATCAGATTAGCGAAGAAGACTCCCGAACACGCATCCCCCGCCCCAAGGGGGTTGACCAATGAGGCGGCTTTCGGAGGCTCAATCATGACGATTCGCGGGGAGGAACCGCCCACTCCAAGCCAGGCTGGATTTGCGCCATCCGTCACGCCTATCGCCATATCAGGCCACTCGTCCTGCAACGCCTTGATTCCGGCTTCGACCTCCTCCTCATGCGTGAGGTTCTGAAGTTCCTCCCGGTTGATCTTGATCGCCTTTACGCATCCCCAGGACGCCATGTCGCTGAAGTTCTTCCAGTTGTCTATGTAGAGGGGTTTACCTGCCTTTCTCACGGCATGGGCGATTTCCCCTGCAAGTTCTTCCGGGGAACCATTTGGAATAGACCCGGCAAGCACTACTCCGTCGTATGTTGACGCCGCACGCTCAATGAGATGCAGCAACAGCTCCATCTCCCCGGCTGTGACGGCGGATGCCTCCTCAATGAGTTCCGTCATTCCATGGTTCCGCGATATGAGATTGGTGCATGTGCGGAGTCTTGAGAATGTATTGACTGTGACAAGCTGAATTCCCTCTGCCTCGCATCCCTGGCGGAATCGGGCGCCTTCCACTTCGTCGAGCAATGTCACCAGGGTTGTTTCGCAAGGACATCCGAACTCCCTGACGGCGCGGCAAAGGTTCGTCGCCTTCCCGGCAGGATACTCCCTCACCTCGACCGCACGGTTCACCTCGCCTGGATGAAACTCGTCAAAACGATACATCCTCTCCCAGGCGGGACTGCACCCAATGACAAGAAGCTTCTTGCGCATGACAAAGTCGGCCATGACACTACACCTCCTACTCGTAAAAACCTGCTCTGTTGTAGACTGGGGACGATATCACGTAGTCCGCATTGACCTGCCGCGCCAACGGAGCCCAGCACCCATCAATCGCCTCGACGCCGTTTGCAACAATGACAGCCACCTGCCCTCCCGGCGCGACCTCGTCTCCGGGGAGGAGAGTCACCACGGAGAGCCCGTCATCGACTCTTGCCTCCTCGGGAATTGTCTGGAAGAGATTACGGAGGAACAGCGGATTTGCGTCGAGAAGAATCTTGCTGAGGGAGTTGTCGGCTCCGCTTCCCAGAAGAATCAGGTTGTGTCCTGCGAGAGTCTCGTCGGTGACATCCGTATCCTGGCAAATCCTCGGTGAAATCCCCGTTGACCGCCCCCATGCGGCGGCAAGATTGTCGGCGGCGGCGCGCCACGCATCGGCGCGATTCCCGTCCAACGTGCCGACTACTATCAGGCATGGACGCGCAAATATCCTGGAAATCGGGGCTGTTGGCCGGAAGGGGGACTCCCCGCCTTGACGCCGCAACTGCCAGCGTCCTGAGGCTCTCTCGTTCTCCAGGGTAATCCATCCGTGTTTCTGTGAGACCCCCAGAAGCTGCCCGTTGACATCCAGAAGCATCCCGCCGCGGCTGGAGGAATAGCCGCCCCAGGAACTCTGAATCGAAAGGCCTCTGACATTGCGCGTCGTAATACGCAACTCCACGCGCCCTTCCCTCTTCTGGATTAGCTCGGCGGTGACGCTGCTCCTTATGCCGCGCCTGTTCGGTTCATCGACTCTCAGCCAAAGGAGTTCTTCAGGAAGCTCCTCCCCCGACCAGTGGATGGTTTTCCCAGGCTCCATGTCCTGTGCGGAGAGCCATGAGAATGCAGAGGCGAGCATTCCATGCCTGTCGGGAGAGGCCAGAAGCATGTCTGGAGCGTGAAGTGACGCATGCCCCAGCACCTTCAGCCGCAGTTCGAGGTCAATGGCCGCTGGCGAAGGCATGGCTCCCTGCGACTTGTCCAGCCAAATCGGCAGGTTGAGAAGGTTTTCCAACGGGAGCCCTTCAAGGGAAAAGTCATCGCCATCCGTGAATGTAAGGAGAACCCCCGAATAGTCCACAGACCGGTGCGCGGCAAAGGAAACACCCCTGAAGCCCGCACCCATCAGAAAAACATGGCGCGGGTCAACCGCATGGTTGGAGACAAGATAGCGAACCATGCATTGGATGTCACGCTCGACAATCCATTCCGGACACGATGGGGGACGGGAGTTTTCAAGAAGGGCTACCAGGGCCTGCCCCGTCAAAGGCGACTCAGGAAAGTCTACCCCGGGAAGCACAACTATCAGTGGACGCAGATGGGAATTGTCGTAGTCCTCAGGAGTGTGGACAACTGCGGACAACTCCTTCCCGTCAACATCCGAAAAGGTGCGTGAAACATAAAGGGGACGCTGCGGGGAATTGCCATCCACGGAAGAGTGCCCAGGCCCGGAGGCTCCACTGCCACACCCGCACACCAGCAGGCAGACGGCAACCGCATAGACTAGTGTGCCGAGTCTAGGAACGCTCATCACTTCCCCACGGTAAACGCCTCTAGCACCTGGTCGCATATCACGCCAGGAACCTCGGGATGAACACTGCGAAATCTCCTCAACTTCTCCAATGACTTCCCATGCGCTGCAGAATCCCCCGCCGATGCGACAACCTGCTGGAGAAGCTCCTCCTGCATAATCAAGACAACAGCACACTGAAGCGCAAGACGCTCCCCCGGCTCGCAGGCAACCAGCCTCTCCATCAACTGCCCTTCCGCCAAATACAACTCCCCGGAGTCAAGGTCAAGCCATTCCTGCGGAATTGGCTGAACACCATCCCCGAAAGGAACGCACGCAGTCATTCTTTCAATGTATAACTTGTTTATATTCAACGACTTAAGACATGCATACGCGTCAACCCAGTCCTTCTTCCCTGGCTTGGACGACGCACCCCCCGGAGCCTGAATGGTTGCACAGGACGCCACCAGAAGCGCGGCCAGCCCCAACCACGCCACAAAAAGCCCTCTACTGTTCGCTCTTGCCCTCATCAGGCTCTCTCCCCGCCAAGGCGCTTTCCTCCGACTGCACGCCCCCCCCCGAAACCGCACCCCCGCGCTTTCTGCCTATCCAGGTTCGGATTTTCACGACGGTCGGTATGGTGATGATTGTCAGGAGAAGGCACCAGACGAAGACACGCAGAACGGTGCTTCCCACATACTGCTGCAATTTGTCCGCCGCATATCCCCATGCGGTGATGGAGGTTACGCTCGCGGTGACAACCGTCCCCAGCATCCCCCAGTATCCAAGTCCCATGTATCGCGCCAGAAGCGATCCTATGACGGGACCTGTTCCTGGAAGCGGAATGAAGACGAAGATGAACACTCCCGGAATCCCCAGGCGCGCCCACTTCTGGCGCTGCTTCCTGGCGTCCCCTGCCACTCCCTTGAATGTATCGTGCAACTGGGCAATGCGGAGAAATCCCCTGCACGACAGACCGAAGAGCGTGTTGAAGAAGCAGATGATGGTGATTGTCAGAAGGCTGTTGAAAAGGATGTTCTGCCAGAGCGCGATGGCAGGATACTTTGCCGCTTCGACTGCGCCTACGGGAGCCCCCATCGCAATGTGGCTCACGATGATCTTCGAGAGCATCCTGCCATACGAGGGCTTCAGATGGAAGGCAATGAAGACGGCGCCAGCCACGCACAAAAATGTCACAAGCCCAATGCACAGCGACCAGAACTCGGGGAGGCGCACAAACCTGAGAAGGGTCTCGTGCCAGCGTCCCCCCGTTGGGACAGGCGGGTAGGCGGTTGCCTCGTTGTCAATAGGCTCGAATTCCGACATGCTCCTGCACTATTGTTTCAGCGAATCCACAAGTATGAATTTCATCGAGCAGTCGCCAATCTTCTGGTCGTCGACCCAGAGTTCGCCGGAGGCGGTTCCAGCCCTGCCCCCCACGTCGCAGCTCCCGGCAATCACCAGCTGGTCGCCAACCCGCGCGTGCTGATAAAAATGCGCCTCGTCAATGCAGAGGAAAATCCCCAGCTTGCCAGCATTCCCAGGCTGCGAAAGAATATGGGCGCACCCCAGCTGCGCGGCGGACTCGAGCATGAGGGGAGACGGGTAGATGCCGTTGCCTGTGCCCGCCATCATCATGTCGCAGCAACTGAGATTCTTGTAGCCGAAAATCTTCTTGGACTCGGGATTGCCGATGCCAATCGCCTTGTCCAGCAGAAGGAATGGCGGACGGTGAGGAAGAAGCTTCATGAGACCAATCGCATCGGTCGCCTCGCCTTTTGCAAGCTCCTCCGCAAATGGACTCGCTGGGCGGTTCGATGCAGTCCGGGGATGCTCGAAGTCCGCCGAATTTATCCTGGCAAGCTGGATGACGCCCGTGGAGGCAACACCCTGCTCCGTGGTGCATGAAACCAAAAACTCCGCCTCCCCAGAGGCCTTGCGCTCCTGAATCTTGGCCTCGACTTCCATGATCATGCCAGGAAGAACTGGCTTGCGGAACTTGAGACGCTTCACCGCGCAAAGGACAATGTCCGTGCCGCCAATGCCAGGAAGGGAACACTTGAAAAGAAGACGGGCAAGCTGGGACATGGCAGTCAACTGGAGGACGCCGGGAAGAATCGGCTGCCCCGGAAAATGCCCCTGGAAGACGCCCTCGGCAATGGAGACGGCCTTGCGGCCGACCGCGCAGTCGCCCTCGTTGGAAAGCTCGGCAACGTCTAGCATGAGCATCGGCGCACGTGCGCCGAGAATCGAGGAAATCTGATGGAATGAATACGCCTTCATTGCTGCAACGCTGGATTGTTCCCTGAATTACTGAAACCTGGCATGGACGGACAACGGCTACTCGCCGTCCTTCGGGTTGACCATCCGAGGATCGTCGGCCAACTTGAGGTCCTTGAAGCGGTCCTTCGATGAATCCTCCTCTGGAGGCCTCTCATTGGGAACCGTGATGCTCATTGGATGCTGGGCGTCAGGATAGGTGCGGTTCCACTCCCCCTCGATGGCGTTGATCAACTCCTTGAAGTCAACCATCGGATTGGTCGGGTCAATCATCTTGACCCTGCCGTCCGCCAACGTCAGGGGAAGCTCCGTCTTGCCATTGACGGTCATCACCTGCTCAAGGGGCTTCGGGGAGGCGTCGCCGCTCAAGGTCTCCTCAAGATAGACCTCGCTCGGCTTCTGCCAGAGAGCCTGCTTGAAGGCATATAACGCCTTCTGGTTCAGGCGCTCCTCGCTCGTCCCCTGAACAACCAGCTTGAACAAGGCGGCTGGATTGCCCTCGCGGACTTCCTGACGCTCAGGATTCGCAAGACGGGCCTCCTCCTCAAGACGGGCAGCCTCCGCGGCGGCTCGAATGCGGTACGCATAGCAACCCGCAATCCCCAAAATAATCAAGACAACGGGAATCCCTATCCACAGGGCACGGCGACGGCGACGGCGCGAACGCTCGCGCTCAAACTCCTTCGCCTCCGCGACGGTGCAGGTGCTTCGGCTCTCATCACCGAAGAGCGACAGGGTGCTTCGCTCGTGAAGATTGTCGTAGTCTTTCAGAGACATCTCTTATTTCTCCTTGTAGGGGAACAGGTTATGTCAGCCCGCGCTTCGTTGGCTGCGCTTAAGTATGATTTGATAGACAAGTATCGCGACGAATGTGACTGCCAAAAGCAGCGTGGAAAGGGCGTTGATCATTGGAAGCGACCCACGCTTGATCATGCCCTGGATCTGTATGGGCAGGGTCGTGGTGCCAGGTCCGTTTACGAAGAATGTAATGACAAAATCGTCGATTGAGAGGGTGAATGCCAGCAGTCCTCCCGCAAAGATGCCTGGAAGGATGATGGGGACAAGCACCTTCCAGGTGGTAACCCACCGGTTTGCGCCAAGGTCCCGCGCCGCCTCAAGGATTGTCATGTCAAAGTCCTGGAGCCGCGAAAGCACCGCCATCGCCACATAGCTTGTGCAGAAGGTGACGTGCGCAATCACAATCGTGGTCAGCCCAAGCTGCACCTTGACCGCCATGAAGAAGATGAGAAGGCTGATGCCGATGAGAATCTCAGGAACAACCAGCGGAGTGTAGACGAGGCAGTAGTGGAAGTTCTGGAGACGGCTCTTGTACTTGTGGAGCGCAAATGCGCTGCAGGTGCCGATGAAGGTCGAAATCAATGTCGAGATCGTTGCGACAATCAGCGTGTTGGAGAGCGCAAGCCAGATGTTCCTCCCCTTCGGCGAGAAGAGTTCGGAGTACCATCTTAGGGTGAAGCCAAGCCAGTGGGTTCCCTGCTTGTTGGCATTGAAGGAGTTCACTACGAGCAGGATGATCGGCACGTAGAAGAAGAGAAGCACCAGCCAGGTCAGAATCCCGGGAATGTGACTGCGTCTTACCGTCATGCTAGACTACCTCCTTCGCGGGCGACGCAGTGCCGTCGGGATTCTTCTTGCCCTTGAGGAAGAAGAGCAGCGGAAGGAACATCACCACCGTCAAGACAGCCGAAAGCGCGGCCGCAGCGGGAATATTCCGGTTTTCCAGGGCGGTCCGGACGATTACGTTGCCTATCATCATCGAGTCCTTGCCGCCCACCATGTCGGGGATGACATAGGAGCCTATGCACGGAATGAGGACCATGAGGCATGCGGAGAGCAATCCGTCCGCGATTCCAGGAACGAAGACCTTGAAGAAGGCCCGCAGCCGTGTGGCGCCTAGGTCCATCGCGGCCTCGAAGAGGGAAAAGTCGAACTTTTCGGCGGCCGCGTAAAGCGGCAGAATCGCAAAGGGCAACTCGGTGTACACCATCACCAGAAGGACGGCCTCCGGACGATATAGCAGCACGGAATCAGGCGAAAGCACATGGCACCATACCAGAAACTGCTTCAAAAGCCCCTCTGGATGCAAAACTGACTTCCACGCAAAGATCCGAATGAGGAAATTCGTCCAAAACGGTATGATTGTAAGAAGCATCATCACATCCCGCATCCGCGGGGAGACACGCGCCATGTGGTACGCGACTGGCACCGCGATGGCAAGGGTCAGGGCCGTGCACACGACGCTCATCCAAATCGTCCGCCAGATTATTGACGGATAATTCGGGTGCCGTAGATCGGCTATGGTCTTCAGGGTCCACTCGTCCCCGATGCCGCCAAAATCGCCTCGGCTCCTGAATGCGATGGCGAAGATGATCAGCGTCGGCAACAGGAAAAAGACTGTCATCCAGAGCAGTGACGGGGACGACACTGCGAATTCGCCGAAGAGACGTTTGCGGAAGCCGTTGCCGTTCACTTCACTTCCTCCGCAGCGTTCTCCGCTGAATTGCCGGCCTCGACACCGGCCGGCGCCGCCGTTGCCTCCTCATCGGAGACACTCTCCTCGCCCAGCTGCTGGGGAGGCATCTGGAGGAGGTCTTCGTCCTTCTCGCTGTAGTGTTCCAGCATGAATCCGTCGTCAGACTGCCAGGAGATGAAGACCTTGTCACCCCAGGTGATGGGGCGTTCGTCAAGCATGAAGCGATTGTGCTGGCGGGTGACTGCCACACGCCAATCAGGGGCGATGCTCACCCAGTAACGCGTATGGTCGCCCTGGTAGACAATGTCCTCCACGGTCGCGGGAAGGACATTCTGCTTGGGACCGGTCTGGGGCTTGTCAAGGGAGATGGAGAACTTTTCGGGCCTTATGGAGACATGCACCAGGTCGCCCTTCGACTTCTTCTTGTCGTTGAAGCAAAGCAGCGGCGGCAGTTCCGGCACGTCAAGCCAGCAGTATTCCGAGTCGACCACCTGGGAGATGCGCCCATCGAAGAAGTTGGTGTCTCCGATGAATGCGGCGACAAAGCTTGTGCGCGGAGCCTCGTAGATTTCCGCAGGGGTTCCCACCTGTTCCACGCGGCCGTTGTGCATGACTGCGATATGGTCGGAGATGCTCATGGCCTCGTTTTGGTCGTGGGTCACATACATGAATGTGATTCCGACCTCGTCATGGATCAGCGAGAGTTCGAGGCTCATGCGCTGGCGGAGTTTCAAATCCAGCGCGGCCAGGGGTTCGTCAAGCAGCAGGACCTGTGGCTTGAGGATGAGCGCCCTGGCAATGGCCGTGCGTTGCTTCTGGCCCCCTGAAATCTGGTTGGGACGCTTGTCCGCGCACGACTCCATCTGGATCATGGCGAGCATCTTGTCGACCTCGGCGTCAATCTCCTTGCGGGGAAGCTTTCTCAGCTTCAGCCCAAAGGCGATATTCTCACGCACGGTCATGTGCGGGAAAAGCGCGTAATTCTGGAAGACGGTATTGACCTTCCGAATGTTAGGAAGCTGTTCGGTGATATCCTCGCCGTCCAGCAGAATCCGGCCGCAGTCGGGCGAGTCGAATCCGGCAAGCATACGAAGGAGAGTGGTCTTGCCGCAACCACTCGGTCCTAGAATAGAAAAAATCTCCCCTCGCTTGATCGTCAACGTTACATCGTCAACCGCCTTCAGGGAACCGTATGACTTCGTCACACGGTCGAACTTCAGAAAATCATCCAACTCAACCGTTTCCTTTAGTTGCGTCAGCGTCGCTGAGAGTGGCTCGCATGCCTGGACGAACCACCCCCAAGAAGCGATTCCCGGCAAGTGATTAATATAGCCAATCTAGAGGACTGGGAGAAGTAATTCCGGAGAGATAATGGACCCCAGAAAACGCTTTTTCTCCCCTGCCCATCCACTCACAACATATTCGACGCCCCAACAAGCCTTTCCATCGTAAGAGACAGGATCCGTTGCATGCCCCCTCATGACGCCCTGCCCGCCATAACAAGGAGATGCATCCTCGCGTCGGAAATGCACCAATGAAAGGACAACTCGCGGAACCTCCCCCATACCGAAAAACAGGCACACACCTCACCCTGTATTCCAGATCGAAGCTAAAATGGGCATCAGGCTCGCGCACGCGTGCGCGCGTACGTCCATAGGATGGTGGGTACATCTTGGGGTGGAAGGGAGGGGGAATATACTTATTCCCCCGACCGCCCACCCCAAGATGCCGCCCCCCCGCAGTATTTCAAGTCAACGGAAGAATAGTCATCAAAGTTATAATCTGGCACTTCACACTTGACGACAAGCCGATGGAGTGATACAGCCCTGACACCTATATGATTGCAGGGGAATCGCACCCTGACCGCCTACTTGTCGGCGACAGGCGAGCCCTGACACCTACATGATTGCAGCCCCATGGGGAGACGAAAAAAAATGCATCGGTCACCAATAACCGTCTACGTGGTTGCAGAAGCCACACCCTGGGAAGCAGAGGAAACTCTAAAATCGCCACACTTGCATTGTGCAGACACTTGCGGCTTGATATGCTAAATTTGGCTCTTGGTAGGGCTGTCCTATGGGCAAGCCACTCGCCCTGCATTGTCAATCAGTCATAACATACTGCATATAAACAAGTTACAATATCTTTAAGAAACCTGCCATGGCTATTGTCCCGCAGATTCTGGATAATACCCTTCCTTGACGTCCTACCATACGCCCTTTCCAGTCCCGTACTCCATCCACCCCATGCGAAAGTCGACCTCCTCACCCATGGCTGACACCTCCTCAACTGCTGATACACGACATTTGCCGGACAATGCTGGCGTCGTCTTCCCCTCTGGCTGGAAATTGGACAAGCAGCCAGGACAAATCCTGAATTCCGGTTCCGGACCTGTTCTCCAGGTGTCGGGTGACGGTTCCAGATACAACTATTGGCTTTCAGCGCCCTGTGGACTCCAGGGAGGGCACATCTACATGCTCTCTTTTTTGGGCAGGAGTCCCGACCGTGCAAGCGGAGTCATCGTCTCGGGGCCGATTGGATACAACACCGACCGCTTCTGCTCCTTCACGCCGAACTGGGAATCATGTGCCGACATCATCGTCCTTCCCATTGCCCGTCCAGACGCAAGGGTCCGCATGGGGCAGTGGACATTGAACGGGACCGCCGAATTCAAGGACATCTCCCTCGTTGAAGTCTTCCCCGTGTATTCCCGGCATGGCGGCATTGTCCTCGGCAATGGGGAACGCCTGAATGGCAACGAATACTCCTTCTCCCCCTCCTTCCTCTCCAGAGGGCATGCGGAGGCCCGCGTCCTCGACCGCCTGAATGCCGACTTCAACACCAGCCGCCTGGTTTTCGGCAAAGGGCAGGACGTGGTCTACCACTTCAGGATTGGGGACAGAATGCTGCAGGACGCAAGGGTGGAGGTAGGCATCTTCTATTACGAATGTGGAGACCTTCTTGTCGAGGCAAGCGTTGACAGGCGGGAGTGGAAGCTCATCGGTGAAAAGAGGGAGACGGGGGACTCCCGTTTTTCCTTGCCTGATGAATTATTCCCCGCGCGGGAGGTATTTGTCCGCCTGCGCGCATCCTCGCCTGTGGAGACAGATGCCGACAACTCCGCCCCGGGCTCCATGCAGGTGAACAGGGTCGCCTTCCACGCCACATTGGATGGAACACCCACCGAGATGATCGGAACGACGCAATACGCGGAAATCCTCCATGACGACGAGCATGCCACGGTCGAAATCCTCGACCTCGGCAGCGCACTGCCTGGCGAGGAGAACCAGGTGCGCCTGACTGTGACAAACATCTCCCAACGCGAATTGTCTCTCGCCCCATACGCCACACTCTCACGCAGGGGGGAGCAGCCCATCCACGGCAGCCAGAGGGACGTTATCACGCTGTCGCCAGGCCAGAAAAGAGAACTTCAAATTCCATATTCAGTCCTGGAGACAGGTGCCTGGACACTTCGAGTCGGCCTTGGGCAGGACTCGTCATTTGAATGCCAATGCAAGCTGTTCATTCCGCACATTTTCAACAACAGCTACGGCGAGCTGCTCTCCACGGATTTCCATGCCGCGCTCTGGTCGGCCCCACCGGAGTGGAAGGTCCACCGCACGCGAAGACTTCCCACCGACGCGGGTTGTGCGCTGGAAATCGAGGCCGCAAAGGGTGAATCGGAGGCAACCCAGCTGGTCGTGACTCCAAATGAGAGTCTCCATGGGGTCAATTTCCGGGTCTCGGAACTCAAAAACGAGACCGGAGATGTCATTTCCGCAGACAGAATCGAGCTGCTGCGTGTTCACTACCTTGACATTCAAATCAAGACGGACGCCACCAGCGCCCTCGTCCCCTGGCCTGACCCGCTGCCCCCTGTCAAACCAGACATGACTCTGGAGGCAGGCCTCAACCAGCCCATCTATGTCAGAGCCGACATCCCTGTCGACGCCCGGGCTGGAATCTACCACGGCAGCATCACGGTCGAGGCCGAGGACGGCTGGAAGGCATCAGTCCCCCTGTCCATACGCGTCTTCGACTTCGCCCTGCCCGACACCATGACCTGCGAGACGGCCTTCGGCTTCTCAATCAAGGATGCTGAAAAGTACCACAAACCCGGAACGGATGACGAACGTGGGCAACTGCTGGAGAGATACCTGGAGTTCATGTCGCGGCACCGCATCAGCCCCTTCGAGCCCGCACCGGATGCCAGGCTGTCGCCGCGCATTCTTGGAAAAGACGAGGGAAAGCCCCTGGACGAGTGGGAGATCGCCATCGACTGGACAGAGTGGGACCGGCATGTCGGGCGCGCCTTTGAAAAATACCACTTCAACACAGTTAGTCTCCCCGTGGAAGGTCTCGGAGGCGGATCATTCTTCGAACGCATCATGCCGGATTTCCTTGGATATGCAGAGGATACACCCGAATACAAGTTACTCTTCCCTAAGTACTTGAAGCTCCTGCAAGAGCATCTGGAAGAGAAAGGGTGGCTGGACAAGGCATATATCTACTGGTTTGACGAACCGACATCAAAGGACTACGAGTTCGTCATGAACGGCTTCCGGAAACTCTTCGACGCAGCGCCAAAAATCCGCCGCCTACTGACCGAATCCATTGAAAAACCTCTCCTGGGTGGACCAAATCTCTGGTGTCCACACTCACACCTGCTCAACGCTGAGGCCTGGTCTGAACGCCGAGCCCTGGGAGAACAGCTTTGGTGGTATCTCTGCACAGAGCCAAAAGCCCCATACGCCACGCTCTTCATCGACCATCCTGGCATCGAAATGCGAACATGGCTCTGGCAAAGCTGGCAACGCATGGTCCAGGGTGTCCTGATATGGCAGATAAACTACTGGACAAGCACAACCGCCTACCCAGATGGACTCCAGAACCCATACGTCGACCCTATGAGCTGGATGACGGGATACGGAGTGCTGGAAGGAACCAAAACTGCCTGGGGAAATGGAGACGGAAGACTCATCTACCCACCGGAAATTGCCCAGGATGGAACCCAGCCAGGCTTCATCCTGGACTCCCCCGTCACGTCAATGCGCATGGAAATGCTCCGGGACGGCCTTGAAGACTACGAATACTTTGTCATCCTTAAAAACCTCATCGAGGAAAAAAAGGACAGGTTGTCTGAAAAGGAACGCGAGGCCTACGAAAAGCTGCTCGAGGTTCCACAGGAGATCACATCGTCGATGACAGAATTCAACATCGACCCCACACCCCTGAAAATACACCGCAGAAAACTCGCAGAGGCAATAGCAAAATTAAGTAGAGAGTAGGGAGAAGAGGGCAGAAGGTAGTGCGTGGATGGCGCGCGCGGGCGCGCCCGCACGGCAATTCTGCCGTGCGCCCCTGTGGGAATCTTTTCCCTGGACTCCACACGCACGGCATTCCGCCGCGCTCAACGGACGCCCACTGCAAAGTGACCACGCACTGCTTTCTACCCTCTTCTCCCTGTTCTCTTTTTTCACCAAAAAAGCCCCATTGCGGATTGTCGTCCGCAATGGGGCTTTTTTGGTGAAAAAAGGTTCGCGCCGCGCTGCTTTCACGCGCTCTTGAACGCACTATCATCGCCGCGGGGGGCCTTAACGGCCGTGTTCGGGATGGGAACGGGTGTCTCACCCCCGCCAGTGGCACGAACCAAAGGGATTGGCTCCGGCCGTCTTGATCCGGGGAATGGCGCGCTGTTCGCGCCTGCAACGTCCATGCAGGCCCAGGACGGGTCCCTCCGGGGCGGCATTTCCGTGGCGGGAGCGCCCCCTAGTACGAGAGGACCGGGGG
>OQWM01000047.1_pt1 | contig 53974 bp, 42 predicted proteins | sample 1691531 | NCBI WGS metagenome assembly OQWM01 (sample SAMN03418257, study PRJEB22391) | human gut metagenome | biome: human-gut; feature: organic feature; material: feces | host: Homo sapiens | place: Tanzania | collected 2013-01
CCCGCGGTCTGCACCATCTGGTGTATGAGGTTGTGGACAACAGTATTGACGAGGCGCTGGCCGGCTATTGCAGCGACATTAAGGTCATCATCCATAAGGATAACAGCATTACTGTTGTCGATAATGGACGCGGTATCCCCGTGGATATGATGAAAAAGGAAAAGAAGCCTGCTGTCGAGGTTATCATGACCGTGCTGCACGCAGGCGGTAAGTTCGGCGATGGCGGCTACAAGGTTTCCGGCGGTCTGCATGGCGTTGGTGTTACCTGCGTTAATGCGCTGAGCGAAAAGATGGAGGTTGAGGTGCGCCGTGGCGGCAAATGCTATGGCATCGAGTTCCGAAAGGGCAAGACGACGAAGAAGCTTTATGAAAAGGGTGACTGCGAGGTTACCGGCACGACCGTCCACTTCCTGCCTGATGCCAGCATCTTTACGGAAACTGAATACAGCTATGACACCCTGCGTCTGCGCATCCGCGAGCTGGCCTTTTTGAACAAGGGCATCACGATTTCGCTGACGGACGAGCGTGGCGAAGGCAGAAGCGAAAGCTTCCATTTTGCCGGCGGTATTATCGAATATGTCTCCTTCCTCGATAAGGACAAGGATAAGCTGAATCCGAAGCCGATTTATCTGGAGGGCGAAAAGAATAATATTATCGTTGAGGTTGCTATGCAGTATTGCGACACCTACAGCGAGAATATTTTCACCTATGTCAACAACATCAATACTGAAGAGGGCGGCACGCATCTGAGCGGCTTCCGCAAGGCACTGACGCGCACGATAAATGCTTATGCCCGTAATAACAAAATTCTCAAGGACAACGAGGATGCTCTGAGCGGTGACGATGTGCGCGAGGGCCTGACGGCTGTATTGAGCCTGAAGGTGCCGAACCCGCAGTTCGAGAGCCAGACGAAAATCAAGCTGGGCAACAGCGAGGTTATGCCTATCGTGGATAATCTGGTTGGCGATACGCTGGCCGAATTCATGGAGGAAAATCCTTCTATTGCTAAAAAGCTCGTCGAGAAGGCTATTATTGCAGCGCGTGCGCGTATGGCTGCACGTAAGGCGCGTGAGCTGACACGCCGCAAGAACGCTATGGACCTGGGCGGTCTGCCGGGCAAGCTGGCTGACTGCAAGAGCCGTAATGTTGAGGATACCGAGATTTATCTGGTCGAAGGTGATTCCGCAGGCGGCAGCGCTAAGCAGGGACGCAACAGTGACTTCCAGGCTATTTTGCCGCTGCGCGGCAAAATCCTCAACGTAGAGAAGGCACGTCTCGACAAGGTGCTGAGCAGTGAGGAAATCCGTAATATGATTACAGCATTCGGCTGCGGTATTGGCGACGACTTCAATCTGGCTAAGGCGCGTTATGGCAAGATTATTATCATGACCGATGCCGATGTCGATGGTGCGCATATCCGTACCTTGCTTTTGACCTTCTTCTACCGCTATATGCAGCCGCTGATTAAGGAAGGGCATGTCTTCATCGCTCAGCCGCCGCTGTATCTGATTCGCAAGAGCCAGAAGCAGCATTTCTATGCTTACAGTGACGAAGAGCTGCAGCAAATCCTTGATGAGGTTGGCCGCGATACCAATCCTTATGTACAGCGCTACAAAGGTCTGGGCGAGATGAACCCCGGACAGCTGTGGGAAACGACGATGGACCCTGCGGCCCGCACGATTCTGCAGGTGCATATGGAGGACGCTGCTGAGGCTGACCGTATTTTCTCTATTCTCATGGGTGACAAGGTCGAGCCGCGCCGCCAGTTCATTGAGATGAATGCGAAAAAGGTACGCAATCTGGACCTGTAATAAAGCGAGGTAAGCAAGATGGCAAAAATCAGAAAAAATCTTACAGACGCTGATATGCTCAAGGGCTTCAGCGAAGAGCTGACCTTTGAAAATGGCATGTATGCTGAGGAAAAGGTGCAGCATAGCAAGCTTAAGGGCGCTAAGGCTCCTGCAAAAAAGGAGCTGCTGCTGCCGGAGGATGCTCAGGAGCGTCTGAACCGTTTCCTGCTGGAAATCAGCATGGAATGGCTGAAAAATAAAAATGGCAACTGCACCTGGAAGGTGCTCAAGGAAAATGGCGAAATCGTCATTAAGCCTGTTGCTGTAACAAAAAAATAATGGACTATACAAAAATTATTCTGCCGGAGCTGGAGCTGATGTTTCACGTGAAACATCAGGCGCAGATGGCAGCTGCTGCAGCTAATGTTTCACGTGAAACATTGACGCCCTCCCCTGCCCCCGAGCTATTCGTTGTAGCCGGAGGAAGAGCGCCTCAGCCGGACTGGCTGCGCGCTGCGGCAAAGAAACGCAGTGTTTACGCCGCTGACCGCGGTGCAGCCTGCTGCCTGAACGCTGGCGTGGTGCCGCGGGCGCTGTACGGCGACTGTGACAGCGCTACGGAGGACGTCTATGAACGCTTGGCAGCGCTTGGCACGCAGGTGCAGCGCTTCCAGCCGGAGAAGGACGACACCGACCTGCAGCTGCTGCTCAAGAGCCTGCCCTCTGGCAGTCTGCTGGCGACTGGCATCTGGGGCGGCCGCTTTGACCACCTCTTTAGCAACGTATATACGCTGCTGGGCTTAAAGCAGCAGCGCGGCGGCGTAGTGCTGCTGGCTGACGAGCAGGAGCTGCTGCTGCTGCTGGAGGCTGAAGAGGATGTAGAGCTGGAGCTGCACGCGGATGTGGAGGCTGTTTCGCTGCTGCCGCTGAGTGCAGAGACCTGCGTAGACTTCAGCGGCGTGCATTGGCCGCTGAAGAACGCTGCTTTAAAGCAGCTCTATCCCTACGCTATCAGCAACGTGCCCTCGGGCAAGGACGCAAGGCTGCATTGCAGCTGTCATGCTGGTGCAGTGGGGCTTTATATCCGCTGGCAGGATGAGCGGATAAGCATAAACAATTAAATATGAGGGGTATTATTTTGGATAATTTTGTTGCGAATCTGGACCCGATGACAGTGCTTTTTCTTGTTGTGGCGGGTTTCATTGCATCCTTTATTGATTCGACTGTGGGCGGCGGCGGCCTGATTTCTACGCCTGCCCTGCTGAGCCTGGGACTGCCTGTGCCCTACGCTCTGGGAACTAACAAGCTGGCGGCCTTCATCGGCTGCTTCACGAGCGTTATCTCCTTTTGGCGTGCAGGCAAAATCAAGGCGATGGCCTTTAAGCTCATGCCGATCTCCTTTTTGGGCTCGGCGCTGGGTGCTTATGTAGTTTATCTGCTGCCGGAAAGGCTCATGAAAAATATTATCGTGGTGCTGCTCATTGCTGTCGCTGTTTATACGTATCGCCGCAAGGACTGGGGCGATACGAGCAGCGTCAAGGAGCTGGGACTGCAGGCTGTAGTCGGTGCGCTGGCGATGGCGGCAGGCTTAGGCTTTTACGACGGCTTCTTTGGTCCGGGCACAGGCTCCTTTTTGATTTTCGGCTTTTTATATCTGGGCTTTGACTTTGTCACGGCAGCCGGAAATGCTAAGGCGCTGAATTTTGCCAGCGGTGTGGGCGCGTTCGTGTCCTTTGCCTTAAGCGGCACGATTGTCTGGAGCTACGGCCTGATTATGGCGGCAGCCATGATTGCCGGCGCTGTTGTAGGCACGCGTATAGCGATAAAAAAAGGTGCAGCCTATGTAAGACCATTATTTCTGCTTGTAACAACTCTGCTTATTGGCAAGCAGGTTTATGACATATTTTTAAAATAACCACAGCAGCTTCTTCTGCTGAAAATATTGTGTAAGGAAAGGTGATAAAGTGGATTTAGAAAATACTACTGGTAAAGTTCTTCCGGTGTATATCGAAGAGGAAATGCAAAAATCCTATATTGATTACGCCATGAGCGTTATTATCCAGCGTGCTTTACCTGACGTTCGCGATGGCTTAAAGCCTGTACACCGCCGCATTCTGTATGCTATGCAGGAAGCCGGCATGACTCCGACGAAGCCTTATAAAAAATCCGCTCGTATCGTCGGTGACGTTTTAGGTAAATATCATCCGCACGGTGACAGCTCTGTTTATGACGCTATCGTGCGTCTGGCGCAGGACTTCTCTACGCGCTATCTTATGGTTGACGGCCACGGCAACTTCGGCAGCATCGACGGCGACAGCCCGGCAGCAATGCGTTATACCGAGGTGCGTATGGCGAAAATTGCTGAGGCTATGCTGGAGGATATCGAAAAGGATACGGTTGATTTCGTACCGAACTATGATGAATCCTTGAAGGAGCCGAGCGTACTGCCGTCTAAGGTGCCTGCCCTCTTAATCAACGGCAGCTCCGGTATCGCTGTCGGCATGGCAACGAATATTCCTCCGCATAACCTGTGCGAGGTAGTTAATGGCCTTGTTATGCTCATTGATAACCCTGATGCTGATATTCCGCAGCTGATGACGGCTATCAAGGGCCCTGACTTCCCGACCGGTGCCTGCATTCTGGGCAAGGCTGGTATTACCAGCGCCTATACCACTGGCCGCGGCGTAGTAAAAATCCGCGCGAAGGCGGAAATCGTGCCTGCCAACAAGGGCAAGCATCATATTGTTATCAGCGAAATCCCCTATCAGGTCAACAAAGCAAACCTGATTAAGGATATCGCAGGTCTGGCGAAGGACGGCGTTATCGAAGGCATTACCAAGGTTGATGACTTCTCCAGCCTGAAGGACGGCCTGAAAATCGTTATCGAGCTGAAGGCTGACGCTGTGCCGGACGTAGTGCTGAACCGCTTGTATAAGCACACCGCGCTGCAAAGCTCCTTCGGCATTATTATGCTGGCGCTCGTGAACGGCGAGCCGCGCGTGCTGAACCTCAAGCAGGTGCTCGAATATTATCTGGCGCATCAAAAAGATGTTATTACCAGACGTACACGCTACGATTTGGGCAAGGCTAAGGACAGAGCGCACATCTTAGAGGGCTTGAAGATTGCCCTCGACAACATTGACGCTGTTATCAGCACCATCCGCAGCAGCTCTACGGCAGATATTGCCCGTAATGCTCTCATGGATAACTTCAAGCTGAGCCAGCGTCAGGCACAGGCTATTTTGGACATGCGTCTGCAGCGTCTGACTGGTCTGGAGCGCAAGAAGATTGAAGACGAATATGCCGACGTACTGCAGACTATCGACTGGCTGGAAAGCGTGCTGGCAGATGAGCACAAGGTTATGAACATTATCAAGGAAGACCTGCTGGATATGAAGAAGCGCTTCGGTGACGAGCGCCGCACGGAAATTTCCCGCGATACCTCGGAGATGGAAATCGAAGACCTCATTGCTGAGGAGGACATCGTTGTTACCATCAGCCATCAGGGCTATATCAAGCGCCAGACGCTCGACAACTTCCGCAACCAGAAGCGTGGCGGCGTAGGCAAAACCGGTGGCAGCGGCAAGAAGATTGATGACTCTGCAGAGCATCTCTTCCTCTCCACGACGCACCACAACATCCTCTTCTTCACCAACAGAGGCCGTGTATACCGTCAAAAGGGCTATGAAATCCCCGAGGCTGGTCGTACTGCTAAGGGCACGGCAATTATCAACCTGCTGCCGCTGACGCAGGGCGAAAAGATTACCGCTGTTATCCCCGTCAAGGAGTTCGTTGAGGATCAGTTCCTCTTCATGGCTACCAACCGCGGCACAGTGAAGAAGATGAACCTGAAGGACCTTGAGAGTGCGCGTAAGGCTGGCATCGTTGCTATCAACCTTGATGACAAGGAGGACCTGATTGGTGTTGAGCTGACCGATGGCAACAGCGAGATTATCCTTGCTACCCGCAATGGTCTGGCTATCCGCTTTGATGAGCAGGATGTGCGTCCGATGGGCCGTACAGCTCATGGCGTGCGTGGTGTAGCGCTCAACTATGGTGATGAGGTTGTAGCTATGGACAGCGTGCCTGACGAGAACTATGAGGTGCTGACCGCAACCGAGTTCGGCATGGGCAAGCGTACTGCTGTCAGCGAATACCGCAAGCAGACTCGCGGCGGTAAGGGCATTATCAATATCAAGATTACCGAGAAAACCGGTCTTGTTATCGGTATGAAGGTTATCAATCCGGCGCAGGAAATCATGATGATTACGGCTGCCGGCCTGATTATCCGCATTGATGTTGACGATATCTCCCAATATGGTCGTAACGCTCAGGGCGTGAAGCTGATGACGCTGAACGATGAGGATAAGGTGGTTTCCTTGGCTGCCATCCATCATGACGAAGAAAGCGATAAATAAGTAATATAAAAGCTTGCAGCTGCCTGCTATCTTTGGCAGGAGCTGCAAGCTTTATTTTTTGGGCATAGAAATAGGCTGTTGTATACTCTCTGTCTTGCTTACACTTGGCAGAGATGGTTATACAACAGCCTATTTTTTTGTATATTTAGCTTTCCTGTTTTTCTATTAGCCTGCTACAGCTTCAAAGCTCGGAGCTGGTTCAGCTGTATCGCCGCTTTCAAAGCCGCCGCATTTGCCGCGGAAGATTGCGCCCTCAGCAATAACGAGGGTCTGGCATTTGATATCGCCATAAACCTTAGCGTTGCTGGTGAGCTGCAGCTTTTCCTTGCAGGTGATGTTGCCGGTAACCTGACCGGAAATAGTTGCGTTTTTAGCATATACAGTTGCACGGATGTTGCCGGATTCACCGATGAACAGGTCGTTGTCGACAGCTAAGGTGCCGTCAATTACACCATCTATACGGGTGCAGCCGTTGATGCTGATATTACCATTGATTGCAGTATTTTGACTAATAATTACTTCATAATCCATTTTTCTAAACTCCTTTTTAACTGTTTTTTTAGGCAGGATAACAGGCTTGGGCAGTTCCTTTACTTCTGCTTCAGGCTCTGCTGCAGGTGCTGCCTGCTCTACTGCCGGCTGTGGTGCTTCCGCTTCCACAGGCTGTGATTTTTTAGAAAAGAAGAACATTCTCTATCACCTCGTCATTTCATCAGCTTACGAGGATTAACCTGCTCACCATAGAGCAGCACCTCAAAATGCAGGTGCGGACCGGTGCTGTAGCCGGTGCTGCCTACATAGCCGATAACCTGTCCCTTTTCGACATAATCACCGGCATTAACCTTTATAGAGCTCATATGGCCATAAGCTGTGGAATAGCCGTAGTCATGTGAGATATTAACATAGTTGCCATAGCCGCCATACCAGCCTGCTCTCTGCACGTAGCCGGAGGCGCTGGCATAAATCGGTGCTCCGTAATCCTCAGCGATATCTATGCCCGGATGATAATCACCGGAGCCGTCGAAGGGATTGGCACGACCGCCAAATTCAGAGGAAACGTAGCCGCCGTCTACAGGCCATTTGCTGGGCGTTACCTCCATGCGGTAGTTTTCGCTTTTGATGCTGGCTAAGAGTGCATCCCAGTTTTTCGTAGAAACCTGCATGCTCTTCTGCAGGTTAAGATTCTGCTGCTGCAAAATAGTCATGTCAGAGATTTTTGCTTTGCTAGGGCCGCCCTTGCCGCCATCAGCCTCAGTAAGCTGTTCCTTAGTGGGAACCTCCATACCAGACTTTTTCATCTGCTCGCGTACATTGGCTTCAATCTTCGCCAGTGCAGCCAGCTGCTTTTGTACGGCCTCAGTGCTTTTGGCAAGCTCCTGAACCTTCTGCTCCTGCTGAGCCTTGGTTTTACGGAACTCTGCCAGCTCCCTTGCTTCCTTGCTGCTGGAGTAAAGCATGCAGGAAAGCAGCATAATTACGCCGACGGTTCCTAATGCAACACCGCCTGCAATTGTAGCATATTTTTTTATTTGTGCAGTATCCATATCCTTACGGCTGATGCCTTTGCCATCATGCGGTACGAGCATGACAGTGTAATCACCTTGCATCTGCTGGAAGGAATTAAGCAAATCTTTCCATTTTCGAAATTTGTTAATCATAGTTCCTTCTTCCTCAAAACGAATTACATACCCAATCTATATTATTTCAACTAATTGTTAAAGTTCCTATAAAGTGAAAGAGCTTCTCTAAATAGTTTAGCATACATTTTTTCCCCATGAAATACTTTTTGGATGAAATGCAGTACTGAGTGTACGAAATGTTAAAAATAATATTTGTACTCTGCTTTGTTTACATATATAATTTGATTAAGGGAAGAAAAAAGCTTTTTGTGAAGGAGAGTTACAGTAATGTATGATGAATTATTTTTGCTTGAGCTTTTGGAAGATACACATTTTATATTGACGCTTATCTTCGGCGTCATCCTGAGTGCAGCTTTTGTGGGGATGGAGCGCACGAAGGCTAACTATATGAAGCTTGGCTGTTTTACCGTTATTTCCGCAATCTTGCAGTTTTTGACCTTTGAGTATCTAGGAAATGAAAGAGCGTTGCAGCTGTATCCCTTTTTGATTCATGTGCCGCTCATAATCTTTTTGAGCCATATGTACAGAGTACCGTACTACAGCTCGACGCTGGCTGTGTCTATGGGTTATCTGTGCTGTCAGCTGACAAAATGGATTGGCATAGTAGGCGTATTATTTATACCGGAGCAGTGGTTTTATTATGCTGTGCGTATAGCAGTTACCTTACCCCTGTTGGCGCTGCTTGTTTACTACGTCAGTCCCAGCTTTGCGTTGCTTGTGCGCCTGCCATGGCGCGAGCTGATGACTCTCGGACTGATGCCCTGTGTTTATTATATTTATGACTATATTACCACGGTCTATACGAAGCTGCTTTACTCCGGCAATCCGGTCATTGCGGAGTTTTTAGGCTTTTTCCTCTGCATTGTCTATATCATTTTTCTCTATATCTTTGCGCATGAATATCTGGCCAAGAAGGAGCTAGAAATACAGAACAAGCTGATTGAAATAAAGGTTAATTCTACGCTGCATGAGCTGGCACAGACGCGCCAGATGCAGCAGCAGCTGTCGATTATGCGGCATGATATGCGCCATTTTATGAGCACGGCGCGCACGCTTATCCAGCAGGAAAAATATGCTGAGGCACTGCAATACCTTGGTGAGGAGCAAAGCGAGCTGGAAAGCACGATTTTGCAGCGCTATTGCACGCAGGAATATATCAATGCTATTATTATCAAATATAGCGATAAGTGCCGTTTGAAGAAAATCAGCTTTCAGACAGAGGTTAAGCTTGCCGAGATATTGCCCTGCTCTGAGCTGAGCTTTTCGGCGATTTTAGATAATGCTCTGGAAAATGCTTGGCATGCAGTTTGTGAGCTGCCTGAGGAGCAGGCGCAAATTAGCCTGTCACTCAAGCAAAATGGCGGCAAGCTGCTGCTGGCGGTTAAGAATACTTATCTGCAGAAGCCGGAATTTGCTAATGACCGTCCTGTATCTACACGCTCTGGCCATGGCATAGGCACGCGGAGTATTATTTATAACTGTGAAAAAATTGGTGGACAATACCAGTTCTCTTTGGAGGATAAGTTCTTTGTTTTACGTATCATTGTTTAAGGGGAGATATTATGCTGCGTTTTATACTTTGTGATGACGATGAGGTTCAATTAGATGAAATAGCAGGCTTTACACGGCAGTGGGCAGATGCCAATAATATAAACGTGGAAATCAGCCAGTTTACCTCGGGAAAAGCGGTACTGGAGCAGTTTCAGCCACAGCGCAATGATATTGTTATTTGTGATATCATGATGCCGGATATGGATGGCTTGACGCTGGCCCAAAGCCTGCGCTCGCTGCGTCCGGATTTTCATATTATCTTTATTTCCTCCTCGACGGATTTTGCGCTGCAGGCCTATGATGCTCACCCCTATGGTTATCTGGTCAAGCCGTGCAGCTATGAGGACTTCAGTGCCTTGCTGGGAAGCTTAATGCAGAAGGTGCGGATGCATACGCTCTCGGTGCATTCCGGGCATGATATATATAAGCTGCCAATTACGGATATCAGCTTCGTGGAGGCGACAAACAGGCAGACCGTGTTTAACATGAAGGACGGACGCAGCATTGCTACGCGTGATACGCTGGCAAACATTCAGGACGTGCTGCTGAAGTACCCTGCCTTTTTCAAGCCGCATCGCAGCTATATTATCAACCTGCAGTATGTTGAGCACTTTAATAGCAAAGAGATTTCTATGAAAAATTCTGCTTGCCTGATACCGATTGCCAGAGGTCTGGATAAGGAATTTAAGGAAAAATATTTTCAGTTTATGTTCTCTGAGTAGAGCTGTTGAGAATTGAGAAAAAGAAGAGCTGCTGTACCTAGCTTGGTGCAGCAGCTTTTTTGCTATGCTTTATTAATTTATATTATAAATTGTCGACAGCCTTTTTCAGCTGCTCCAGTCCCTGCAAAAGCGTACTGCGCGGGCAGGCAACATTGATGCGTTCAAAGGACTGTCCCTCAGGGCCGAAGATGCCGCCGCCGTCGAGCCAGAGATGTGCCTTATGCAAAAGCCACTGCTCGCGCTCCTCGGCCGTGAGGCCGAGGGCGCTGCAGTCGAGCCAGACGAGGTATGTACCCTGTGGTGCAAGCAGCTTGAGCTGCGGCAGATTTTCTGCCAGATAGGTGCTGAGGAAATGTATATTAGCTTCGATGTAGGCCTTGACCTGCGCCAGCCAGTCTTCACCATAGCGGTAGGCTGCTTCGCAGGCCACAAGGCCGAGCGTGTTCAGCTGACTGTAGCCTGCGGCAGCAACCTCATGCTGAAAGGCGTGACGCAGCTTAGCGTTAGGAATGAAGATATTAGAAACCTGCAGGCCGGCGATATTGAAGGTTTTGCTGGGCGCAGTGCAGACAATGCAGTTTTGCGCATATTCTGCGCCTAAAGAGGCAAAAACAGTGTGCTTGTTGTCACCCCAGACGAAGTCCGAGTGAATCTCGTCGCTGACAATAAGCACATCATGCGCAAGGCAGATATCGCCAAGCTTGCGTAGCTCTTCCCTGCTCCAGACGCGTCCAACGGGATTATGCGGCGAGCAGAGGATGTAAAGCTTGACCTGGTGCTCGACAATTTTCTTTTCTAAATCAGCAAAGTCGATGCTGTATTTGCCGTCCTTGAGCACGAGCGGCGAATTGATAAGCTCACGTTTATTATCTTTTATTACTTCGCTGAATGGATAGTAAACAGGCTGATTGATGAGCACGCCTTCTCCTGGCTTAGTGAAGGCTCTGACGGCAGCAGCCAAAGCAAAAACTACGCCGGGAGTTTTCGTGAGCCATTCCTGCTGCGTTTCCCAGCCGAAATGCTTGGCGTACCAGTCATGTACAGCGGCAAAATAAGCGTCATCGCTTTCGCTGTAGCCAAAAATAGCATGCTGGCAGCGTTCGAGCAGTGCTTCTTGTATTTCCCGGGCAATAGGAAAATCCATATCGGCCACCCAGAACGGCAGCACGTCAGCGGGACGGCCGCGTTGGACAGCAAAATCATATTTCAAGCAGCCGGTATTTTGTCTGCTGGTTACTTCATCAAAGTTGTATCTCGTCATAATGTATCACCTAATTATATCTATAAAAATTATTGGACAGCAGCGAAGGCCTGCGCCAAATCAGCAATTAAATCATCCGTTGCTTCGATGCCTGTGGACAGACGCAGCAGACAGTCGGTAATCCCCTTCTCTGCACATTCCTCCGGTGTCAGGTCGGTGTGCGTCTGGCGAATCGGATAAGTTATCAGGCTTTCTGTACCGCCGAGGCTTTCGGCAAATTGAATGAGCTTTACTCCTTCAAGAATTTGGCGTGCAGTTTCTGCGTTGTCGACAGCGAAGGAAATCATACCGCCAAAGCCGCTGGTCTGCGCCTTGTTGACAGCATAGCCTGGATGCTCTGCAAGACCAGGATACAGTACATATTGGACACGCGGCTGTTTTTGCAGCCAGGCGGCGATGGCTGCAGCGTTTTTCTGGTGCTGCTCCATACGCAGCGGCAGCGTTTTGATACCGCGGATAACGAGCCAGGCATCGAGTGCGCCCAGACAGGCACCGGTGGTTTTAAAAATCAGGCGCAGCTTGTCAGCAAGCGTCTGCTCCTTGACTACGGTGAAGCCTGCAAGCACATCGTTGTGACCGGCGAGATATTTTGTACCGCTATGGATAACAATGTCGGCACCGAGCGTCAGCGGCTTTTGGAAGTACGGTGTCAGGAAGGTGTTATCGACAATAACGAGAAAGTTGTTTTCCTTAGCGATTTTGCTGATAGCACGCAGGTCGCTGATTTCCATTGTGGGGTTAGTCGGTGTTTCGAGGAAGATAGCCTTCGTGTTGGGCTTAATGGCAGCCTTGATTTCTTCCAGCTTAGAAGTATGCACAGTGGTGAATTCTACGCCGTTTCTGGCATTGATGTTGCGGAACAGACGGAAGGAGCCGCCATAGAGGTCATTGCCTGTGATAATATGGTCACCAGGTGCGAACAAATTCATGACAGCGTCGACCGCCGCCATGCCTGAGGAAAAGGCCAGTGCGTCTATGCCCTCCTCCAGAGCAGCGACGAGAGTTTCCAGTCTTGCACGCGTCGGATTGGATTCACGGGTATAGTTAAAGCCTGTTGTGTCCCCCAGCTTTGGATGAGCGAAGGTTGAGGAAATGTAGATAGCCGGGGTGATAGAGCCTGTGGCGTCGTTGGCGCCGAGGGAGTGGATACATTTGGTTGCAAATTCCATAGTGTTGTTTTCTCCTTTCAATAGCGAGCGATAAAGCACCATATGCTTCAGAATGGCTCCTCGACGTACGTTGAGTACGCCTTCGTCTCTGGTACTTTCTCCCTCACTTGACGAAAATTTATGTGTTATCGGGATAGTTGGTTATCATCTGTACTGATGTTGCTTGATAATTTACATGATAAAGCCTAGGATGTCAATAGGTTATTTTACACTTTTTCACTGAAATTTATGCGCTCTAATGAAGAAATGTAAAATAAAATTTTTTCTTGTGCTCTAGGCGTAGTTGAGCGTAGGTAGAAAAATCAAGATAGTTTGTTACATCCGTTACAATTCTACTAAAGTACTAGGCTTTGAAAAATTTTTTGTTGACATATCCGCCAAGTGGTTGTATATTTTTACTCACAAGTTCATATGGAGCGATGAAAAGAAGAGTAAGCAAAGGGAAATGCTACAGAGAGCTTCCGTTCTGGTGCAAGGAAGCGCAAGGAATTTTGCCGAAGATGGTCTTGGAGCTGACTGGCTGAATCGTAAAGTTTAGGTCGTCCGGGCGCACCCGTTATAGTGCTGGAGTATTAAGGGCTTAGCTGCCTGCGTACTTGAGGAGGCTGCTATCGTGAGGTGGCAGTGAAGATGGGTGGTACCACGAAGTTTTGCTTTCGTCCCTTGCTGCGTAATGAAAACGCAGTATGGAGTCGAAGGCTTTTTTTATTTTAGTTTTACGAAGGAGACGATGATTATGTTAAAAAGATTATTAGTAATTGCTTTGGCGGTTGTAGCGTTGGCAGCAGCAGGCTGCGGTGGCGGCGATAAGAAGGCAGAAACGACGATAAAGGTTGGCGCTACTGCCGGCCCTCATGCCGAGGTTGTGGAGGCAGCGGCTAAGGAGGCAGCTAAGAGCGGTCTGAAGGTGCAGGTTGTGGAGTTCTCTGATTATGTAACGCCGGATAAGGCTTTGGCCGACGGCGAGCTGGATCTTGTAAGCTATCAGCATAAGCCCTTCCTGGATAACTTCAACAAGACGAACAAGACTGACCTTGTGCCGGTTGGCAATGCTATTTTGATGCGCATGGGCATTTACAGCGATAAGGTGCATGACGTGAAGGATATTCCTGACGGAGCAACGATTGCTATTCCGAACGATCCGACGAACGGCGGCCGCGGCTTGCTGCTGCTTGAGCGTGCAGGACTGTTGAAGTTGAAGGCTGGTGTAGGCATGAAGGCTACGCCGAAGGATGTTGTGGAGAATCCGAAGCATCTGCAATTCAAAGAGCTGGAGGCAGCACAGCTGCCGCGCAGTCTGGCTGATGTTGATGCAGCGGCTATTACCATGAACTATGTAATGAGCGGCGGACTGGATGTGAAGAAGCAGAATATCTTCCTGGAGCCTAAGGATGAGCCGCTGGCTGTGATGATTATTGCTGCCCGCGCGAAGGATAAGGACAAGGCTGAATATAAGGAATTTGTCAAAGCTTATCAGTCTGAGGCAGTAAAGAAGTTCATTGCCGAGAAATATAAAGGCACCATTGAGCCTGCATTCTAATGTAGGAAAAGTAAAAAGCTCCCTCTTAAAAGCAGCTGTCGCAAGGTGTACAGCTAGAATTTAAGAGGGAGCTTTTATGCAGCTTCTTACCACCCTACCCCAATCCAAGGGCCGTGGTGATGGCCGCCGCCAATACTTATGCCGATACCAATCGGAAAGTCGTGGCCGCGGCGGCTGGCCTTCTCTCTGGCAATCTTCATAAACCAGCAGCGGTAGATTTTCGTACCGTCAGCCAGCTTGCGCGGATTGTCCTTATCGGTGATGATTTTATAACCATTGAAGTTCGTGTTGTCGCGCTCGTAGTCGCTGAGCATTTTCTGCAGCTGCTCGAAGGTTGCTTTGTTCTTCGTATAGAGGCGTAGCATCTCTGTCGGCGGTAGCGCTATAATGAGCTGCTTGCGCAGGGAGCGGTCGGACGCAAGGCCTTGATATACCTCTACCCTATCGTCCTTGATTTTTACATAAAGCAGGTCTTCGTCAGAAGCTGCCTGCAGGCGCTCATTCATTTCGTCGACGGTAATTGTTTCCCTAGCCTTCAGCTCGTCGTCTGTGACGTCTACCTTGCTTTTGGCTGCGAAGGCTGTGATGCTCAGACAGCAAAGCAGGATGCAGGCTATGAGAAGGATAAATTTACGCATATAGTCCAGCTCCTTTCGTTGTATAAAAATTTCGCAAAAAATACTTATATCTTGCCTAAGAATATGTTATCATATTACGGGAGAAAAGTTAAATGAAGTTTTTGGAGAAAAGACGAGGAGAATTATATGAAGAAAACAAATTTACTCTGGATAATTTTATGTAATATCTTGGGCGCTCTGCTTTTGGGCAGCTGGTTTGCCAGCTCTCCTGCCGCAGGCTATCATGGACCGTGGCTGGCGCTGGATAAGGGGATTTTTTATTTCTTTAACAGGCTGCTTGTTGAAAGCCACGCCTTTGCTATGTTCGTGGGCATTGTGAATCTGCGCGTGTTCGATGTGATTGCCTTTGTAGCGATGCTGGCAATTTTTTACAGCTATTACCGCAAGAGCAATGTCGAGGGCAAGCGTTGGCTGTTTTGCATTGGTGTAGCAATGCTGGTGAGCGCCGTGGTTATCAAGCAGTGCGACCATTTCCTGTCGATTGACCGCGCGAGTGCGTCGGTGTATTTTGATAAGCTGTATCATGATGTCAACTGGGTAAGCCAGCTCAGCGGCCTGCCTGCTAAGGACAGGTCAGCCAGCAGCTTCCCCGGCGACCATGGTATGATGCTGCTTATTTTTGCAGTATTTATGTGGCGCTATATTGGCATAGATGCGTTTCTCAAGGGTATGGCGGTATTTTGTGTCCCAAGAAAGTTCTTCACTCGATGCCAATTCCTTACGATATCTTTCCTTAAAGAAAGCATTGAGCTGTTCATCGCTTGTGAGAGCCTTAGTATCCTCCCCCATAATAGCGTGAATCATAGCCATTTTCAGTGTGGAAATCTGCTTGGTTCGGGTCTCCTGCTCACCAATATCAGTTGGAAAATAGTTGTAAATGTACAACTTGTCAAACATTTTCTTGTTGATACGATTGATTCGTCCTATACGCTGAATAACACGGGTAGGATTGTATGGAATATCATAGTTGAAGATTGTTCCGGCACGGTGGAGGTTGTAGCCTTCGGATATAGCGTCAGTGGCAATCAGAATCTGATAGTCATCTTTCTGAAAGTCCTTTTTGAGCCCGGCATCGAAATTTTCACGAATCGTCTTTTTACTGGTAACGGAACTATCTCCAGAGGTGTACTTAAAAATGCCCAGATTGTCATCTTTCAAGGCATCACCTAAGTAATTGGCTGTGTCGGCAAATTCTGTGAACACGACAATTTTGCGTTTGGGATCACTCTGACGGAGGAAGCGAAGTTGTGCCTTAAATTCCGTAAGCTTATGATCAAAGCGAATTTTCTGGTCTTTACCGAACCATTCTTCGCGAATTGCCCGAAGCAAGGACAAATCGGCGTGCATATCAGCCAGATACTCGTCACGCCTTATGTATTTCATATCAATCTCAAAGAAGCCTCGGTCAGTGTATTTCTCAAATGCTTCTTCTATTTCCCGACTCAAATCGTCATCTGTAGTTTCATAGAATTCTTCAACATCGGGCAGCGAACCTTTCTTGTAAACTGGGATCTTATCCCGTTTTTCAATCCAGCGAAGTATGCTCTCTGATGAAAGAATCATTGAATTGAGGGACTGTTTAAAAGCGGCTACTGAACTTTCGAAGCGACGGACCAGCATTTTACGCATAAAATCAGAAACACTCGCTTGTCGTCCAAGCAGGAGGGTCAGACTGATACCGGTCTTTTTTTCTAACTCTCGCTTCAATTCGTCCAGTAAGTCGGAATCATCAGTAAGATAGGATGATGGTTTGTAACGAGCTGATTTGTAGTATATAAAGTTTTCATCATTCTGGTGTTCCAGTTTTTCTTCTGCCGTTGGTGAAATCTTGGAAAGTGTGCGTAAATATAGGTCTTTCTCTTTACCAAGATTATATGTAAGCGAAACAGGATCTTCAGGGATGACCGTTTTAATATTCTGAGCTTTCAAATCAGCCTTGTAGGCAGGAATTTCATCCAGATCCAAACGTGAACGACGGATAACCAGTGGAGAAATAATTGATCGGATTTGCTTGGCTATTCGCTGGCTTTCTGTCTTAATTTCATCCTCGGACATAGTCTTCTTGCGCTGTGCATCCGCTATATCTTCGTAATTCTTGATAAGTTCGCGAAATGCGGCGCCGAGGTCATCTACTGTCTTCAGCGTCGATTTACTAGGAATCTGGAAAAGTTTGAGCATCGAGAATATGTCGTTTGGGCGATTGTTGAATGGGGTCGCAGTCAATAGCATCACCTTGTTGCCCATGCATAGGTCGTGGAGAATACTGTAATCCCGAATCTCCTCATTTTTGTATTTGTGCGCCTCATCTACGATAATCAGGAACTGTTCGTTATTGCGGACAATCATCCGGTAGTGATCCAAGGCGGATTCTATCTTACCACTGCTGAATATGGATGCGGTAAAACCAAATTGATCTCTATACTCTTCCCACTGTTGTTTAAGATGCGGAGGGCTAACGATGATCGTACGCAGATGGAGGTTTCTGGCCACAGTAGAGGCGATGATACTCTTACCAAGGCCCACAACATCAGCAATAATAACGCCATCGTGATTTTCTATGGCCTTCATCGCCATTTGAACGGCATCTATCTGGTATTTAAGGTCAGTATATGTTCCGTCGGTAATATCGCTTGGCTTAAGAAGATTCTTGTCATCAGGCTGAGAGAAATATTCTTGTAGGACGCGAATAAACATTGCATATGGAGAATAGAGCTTCTCCATCCAGATTTTATTGATGACTTTCTCTGTGAATTCCGGTAGGTGTTCAAGGTCAGCCACAGGCACCGCCGTATCCCAGAGCTTGTCATAGAGTTCCTTACCTTCGTTGTAGTAAATAGGGTCATGAAGGATGGTATTAAGCTCGATACGTCCTTTAAGGCCTGCTACAGAGAGGTTGCTTGAGCCGGTTATCATTTGACCAGGCTGCTGAGTAATCGACTGATTCTCGGGTTTATACTCAAAGAGATATAGCTTTGCGTGGTTGGGGTCTTGTGTTTTGCGGATTTCCAGGGTCCCATTCGAGATTTTATCGCAAAATAGTTTGAACGCCTCTATTTGGCGCTCTGTATCAAAGAAGTCCGTATTGTTGAAGATGTCAACTAGCCCTTGGTAATATTCATCGCGAGTTTGGGTACGTGTCTTGGTCTTTTGAGAATAATCGTCAATTTCACGTATGCCGTTGGCTAAACTACGCTCAATATCAAGGCCGACAAGAATACGGAGGTGTTTATCTCGGAGTTGTTCATAGATTTCTTGAAATCCGGAGAAATAGAAATATCCGACGAGGAAATATGCCTTGTCGCATCCTGGAAGTATGTTGTTAATTACTTCTGACAGGAACTTGTCCTGATTGGTTATCAGATTTTGGCTCATAAACATAAATATGATGCTAAAAAAGTCTGTATGGGGTAATAATTACACATCTAAACTTCCAAAGTTACGACTTTTTATCAATATTTATAGAGCCTATCTGAACAATCTGCAGTAAATGTCAGCTTGATCGGGATTTAGGGAGAGCATAAAAAACTTCCACCAGTTGAAGGACTGATGGAAGGCAACTACTCAGTGTTATCGGTTTGTAGCCAGAACACCTAAGTGTGTTTCACTGCTTGTCTTTCAGCTCATTCTCGATGTCTTCGATGCTCGGCAGTGTACTCTTGAAGTCAGCCGGATAAACCTTTGACAGTTCGTATTCAGAGATTCCTATCGGTTGTGAACTGGATTCAAGGGCATATTGGGCAAGGACATTGTCTTTTGTCTTGCAGATTAGCAATCCTATTGTCGGATTGTCTGCCGGAGTCTTCAAAATATGGTTGACAGCGGACACATACGTACCGAGCTGTCCCACATCACCCGGCTGGAATTTTACGGCCTTGACTAGTCTATGACGACATAACAACGCAATCTCGTGTTGTAAAACAACATATCTATGAATTGCTCTGTGCTTCCTACGACCAGGCGATATTCTCGTCCCATAAATGCAAATCCAGTACCGAGTTCCAGGAGGAATTGTTCGATGTTTTTCATCAGAGCCCGCTTCAGTTCCTCTTCTTTGTACGGCTTTGTCAAAGCTGCAAAATCAAACAGGTATGGGTCTTTCGTCATTTCCTGTGCCAGATCGCCCTTGGGGAGGGTCAATGAGAAATTGGTGACGGCCTTTCCTTCTGGTTCTTTCAAGTCTAGATCAATTGCGTTCAAAAGAACTGCCCTTGACCAACCATTTTCAAGAGTCAGTCGCACATAATAGAATGCTCTTTTCGGGTTGTTGTAGAATTTGTCAATGAGATAGCGCTGATGGCCCCACGGGATTCGGAAGATGATGGACTTCAGTTGTTCATATTCAGTTTTGCCCACAAGCTGTGGGTAAAACGTATCGAGTTGAGAATAAAGAGAGTAGAATCTTTTCGCATAGCCAAGATTAGTCGGAGACAGACCTTTGACCCCTGGCAGCGCCGCAGTCAGATCTTGACTGATTGAGTTGATGACTCCTTCACCCCACCTGCTTTCGGCCTTCTTCTTTATGATGTCTTCTCCAGTTGACCAATAGAATCGAAGCAACTCCTCGTATGCTTTTACGGTTGCACGTATTTGACAACTGCTGTAACGTTCAACAAGTTGATTTATCCAGAGGCTATAATCGCTGTCGACATTTATTAATTTACTCATCTTTTGTCTTTTTTATTTTGCAAATATAGTTCTTTATTTGTTACTTCTCTCAATTATGATGTTCCCTAATATCGTTATACCCACACCTCTCCATTCTCCACATAATCCTTGACCACATCCAGGACTTTCTCCGCATTGGCAATTCCAAGAATCTTGAGTTCCATGTCACGGAACTGGACGGAGTAGAAGGTGTTGTCCTGCCAGGTGATAAGGACAGTGCCGTTGTAGATTGACGTGCGGACCTTGAATCCGACGCATTCCTCGGAAAGAAATACGAATGAAGTGGCGCTCCAGCAAGCGAGCATCTGGGGATATAAAAGAAGCAGTTTTACGACCTGCTGTATCTGATTTGTCATAATTCTTTGGTTGTTTGCTGTCCTTTTGTCCCACGTCCCAAGCATTGGGACAGTGGGGACATTTGGGACAAAAATTGGTTTTTACGGCTTATTGTCCCTGACTTTGGGACAAGGGACAGACGTCGATTGGGACTAGTCCGAGTTTATCCATCATGATGGCGACATTGCCCTGATATTCAGGGGAAATGTATTGCGCAATCTGCAAAAAATCCGGATTTTCTAGCGGTGTCCCATATTGGGACGATGGCGATGATGCGGTGGGACAGTCAACTGGAGGAACGAGCGTACCGTCCCGGAGCTGAGCAATCAGTCTGTCTGCGATGTCGATGTGCGCTTCGCGTTCTTCCGGCGTGGCTGTTGATTCCAAATAGTCAGACACTGTGATGCGAAGCGAACTGAGTTCTACTGCCTTCTGCTTCCAGAGCTCGTAGCCATCCGCGTCGGGAAATGCGACGATAGTACGCTGGTGTAGGACGTTGAGTTTATCTCCGAGCTGCGATTTGCCACCTGTGGCAAGCCAGACATATTCAGGCATTAGAGCAGAGCAAATTACAGCAGTCTTTTCTGATTCGACCAGCGCGACGGTGCGTCCGGGGCAATTGGGTAGCAGATGTTCTCCGAAGAGGCACTGAGTGAGTTCCCAATTCTTGGGAAGTGCGCCTTTGCGCTTCATAATAGAGTGTATCCAGTTGACTCTACCACCGATGTTCTCGTTTTTGATTCGGTGTCCTGTGGCGGCGTCGTATTTCATCACCTTGCCTGTGCGACAGCGACCGTGGATGTCAATCTGGAAGAAGATGACGTCGCGAGCTTTGGTGACTCCAAGCCTGTATTCTGTTATCAGTCTTGTTGCAGTGCTTGCGCCGAGAATTGACACAAGAAAGCGTGTAAAGTCGCTTTGATAGTTCGGGTTGACTGACCGGGTAACGAGGTCTATGGGGATGTAGCATAATGGCTTTGGTGCAGGTTTGCGTTTGGGAATTTTGATGGAGGCTGACATGAAGTTCTGCCTCCAGTTATCGCTGGCTTCCGGATGGTCAGCGAAGTACTGTGCCGGCGTGTAGTGGTAGCCGCAGGCGGATTCGTGGTCGCAACGGCCGACGGCCGGATTGAGTGATTCTCCGTCTTCGTTGACATAGAGAGTGAAGCAGCGTTTGCGCTCGCATGCAGGGCAGGTGTGTCTACTCTTCAGACCTGTGTATTTCTCTAGTGACCAGTTCATTCTTCTTCCTGTTTTGGATTGTTCTTTGCCTGAAAGACTATTCGGCCCGCCTTTGACTTGGAAATACCTAACTCTGAGGCAATTTCGCGCACTGACTTGCCCTGACGGTACAGGTCGATAACGTTGATTGATTCTTGACTTACCTCTGAGTCTTCCGGTTCTCTGAGGTGTTCTTTCTCCTTTGAAAAGCCACGTACAGAGAAGTGGACAAAGCCGCCTTCGGAAACAATTTCATGGACGATGACATTGTCTGATCCGTACTTGTATTCTCCGGCTCGGACTTTTACTTGCTTGACGTATTTAATGCCCTGATCCTTTGCAGATTGTCCGATGGCTATGACGGAATCGAAGAAGTTGTAGAGTTTCTTGGACCCGGCAAGGTCGTTCTGAGTGATTGGGTTTGAGAGGTTGCGTTTTGGTGTATGAGCAATAATCAGCAGGCTCCAGCCGTGTTTCTTCTTTAAGGTCATCAGTTTCATCATAAAGAGTCCGGCGACGTCTCCTTTTTCGCTACTGTTGCAAAGGTATGTCAGGTTGTCAATGACTATGACTCTGCAACCGGTGGCAAGGGCTGCTTCTTCGATGTTGTTAATGATGTCGTCTTCGTAATTCTGGGCGTTGATGGCTTCTGGGCGAATCTCTGCGCGTAGTAGTTTGTCAGGGAAGATGTGGCGCAGGCCTGTCTCTTCATCGGTGTAGCGAAGCTGAAATTGCTTGTCTGACAACTCGCAATCGACGTATAAAACTGGTTGTGAATGAGCGATATAGTCTGCCATTTGCACAGCGAAGATTGACTTGCCGATGTTAGAGTCAGCAAATAGGCAGCAGACCTCTCCCTCGTACCAGAGGGAGTTGTACAGGTCTACTGGATTTGGGCGTCTGGCAGCATCGATGACTGTCTGGTTTGCAGACTTGATTGAGAGCATGCCGACGAAGGTCTCTCCGTCTTTCGGTTGGGCAGCGGAGACTTGGGCGCGGATTGCGTCTAGTGTGCTGCTATCTGACATACTTCGATTCCTCCAGGCGCTTTTCAATGTCAGACAAGCGGTACCTTACGTTGTTGCCAATTTTCTCGGGAACAAGGTAATCCCGGCTCCATCGCCACAGCGTGGCTGAAGAGATGCCGAAGATTTCCATAACTTCGGTGCGTGAGAGCCATTTTTCTTCTTTCTTTGTCGGCTCCTGTGCGGGTTGTGTTTCTTTTACTGTACTAGCGATTGACTGTCCGAATTCTAGCAGTTCTCCGAGTTTGAGGGAGACTATAAGGTCTGGGTTCTCCTTTGCGACCTCGATAAGGTTGGTATCCATTTTATGTGTGAAATATTAGGTAGTGGCACCTTACGTTGCATGATACGGTCTGCTGTAACGTGGTGCAGAGGGCGTGGGAACGCCGTATTTCATTCTGTCCTCCAATTGCAAAGTTACGGGGGATTAAGTGTACACGTATGAAAAATCCGTCCCACCTGATTGAGGTGTGACGGTGAAGGGGATTTATAATCAGGTGAATTGCTATGTGTCTGTTTCTAAGCGGTTCTATCGTTTTGTTTAACCTGCTTGGTGAAATCTAAAGTGAATTGAAGAATTCTTCTGCTTCAGTCCATGTGGCGGGTACTGTCCCTTTTATACTGCAGCGCTTGAATTGTGCGGGCTTGTATGATGAGGCGTCTTCTTTGATGCCCAGACGCTTGAAAATGTGTGTTAGCGTGTCCTTGTATGTCTTGATGAGAACCTTGTTGGTAAAGAGTACTGCGACAAGGGCTGCAATTTTGCTGACGAAGCCTTCTTCTTTCTTCTTGCTGAGCTCGTTGATGCGGGCGTTAATCTGAGCAATCTTGTATCCGTCGAATTCTTTGGTGAAGCAGCTGCGGAATGCTTTGGTTGAGTCGATGCCGTCTTTTGCTATCTCGTGAGTGTTGTCAGACTCTGGATTACGGGTGATTATCATGACAGCTGAGCTTGTTCTGGAAGAGATTACTGAATGTATGTCCATGTTTTGATGGACGTACTGGAGTTCCGCCCAGGCGATTATGTCGTAGATGTTTTCTTTGATTGCGTCGATGATTTGGAAGCTGCGACAGGGCTTTTTGATTTTACGGGCATATTTGGTCAGGAATTTCTGGACGTCAGCAAAGATGGGATCGGCTTCGACAATGTCAGTAGCAAAGGCAAGGTCCGCTGTGCTTATGATGTAGTCGTGAAGTGCTTTAATATGATTCTGGGCCTGTTCAGCGCTGACATGTTCTTCAGATTCTGTTTGTTCTATGGAAAAGCGGTCAGAAATTGCGGTTAAGGCATTATCAATATCAATGGCCAAGAGTTCTTTGTCTTCCTGGTCATAATCTTCTAAGCTTCCTTGTAATAGGTCGTGATATGTATTCAGCTCATTGAAGTAGAGAATAAGGTCCTTCTCCGCCTTCCATAGGCGCAGTAGCGAAAAGCATTCATCCATAATGTCCTGTGAAATTCATTACGAATTTACGAAAAAACTATATTACACATATCTGCAACAATGAAAAATCCTCCGGCATCTTTTTAACACCGGAGGCTAATTTTATGATTTACAATTAGTCTAGCAAATTAGTCATCTCGCGAATCATGTCGTCATCGATGTCACGGTAGCGTGCAAATGCCTTCGATCCTTCGCAGTGGCCGGAGAGTTTTCCGACCAGGTTAGGGTCTTTGACTTTCTTGTAGAGGTTGCCGATGAAGGTGCGTCTGGCCATGTGAGAACTGGCGACTTCGCTTATCGGATGCTGCTCTGGCTGCTTGGTTACAGGGTTCATGATTGTGACCACTCTGTTTATGCCGGCCTCTTTCAATGCCTCTTTGATAAGGTCGTTGAGTTTTGCGGTTGACACATAAGGGAAGAGACCTCGTGATGACTTGCCTTGATTGCGCTCAAGGATTTCAATGGCGGTAGGCGAGAGATACACCTTTACAACGCGTGGCTGCTCTTCTTTGGTTTTGCTAGGGATGTACTGGATTGCGGTTCCGTTTTCGGTCTTTACGATGTTGTCAGCGGTGAATGACATCAGGTCGCTGATTCGGCAGCCGATGTAGCACTGAAATACGAAAATATCTCGCGCAAGTTCTACTTCTTTCTTGGATTTTAGATTTGTCTTGAAGAGAATATCCCTTTCCTCGGTGGTGAGATAGTAAGGGGTGCCGTACTTCTGGGAGCCTACAGTGTATTTGCGGAACGGGTTGTTCTGGGTGTAGCCCATATCGATGCACCAGAGCCAGTAAGCGCGGACTGCGCTCATATAAGTGATGATGGCGTTGTCGGAGCGCTGTTTCGGTGCCTTCTCGTGGCTTGAGTTATCCCAGACATATTTGTATTTTTTGTTAGGAACGAGAATGGTGCGGTACTTCTCTTTCTTTTGTACAAAGAAGCTGTGCTCGTCCTTGAAGAATTTGGCGAGAGATACGAGGGTGTCTCCTGTAGCTTCATCAAGGTTGATTGGTTTGCCGGTGTAAAGTTCGTAACGGTGTACAATGTCAAAGATAATCTTGTAACTCTGGTGACGCTGATGGGAGATCTTCTTGAATTTTAGGAAGTCCTCTGTCCTGTCTCCGAAGTAGTGTTTGTCCGGCTCGGGTGCTTTGAATCTCTCGGGGAAGAGGAGTCTGTCCACGGTTTCTTGAGCCCAGCCTTCGGCGAAGTCATCGATGGCTTTCTTGTCGCCTTGTTCAATGAGTTGGGTGACAATTCTGTCCACGGCTAGCTTTGCTTCGCGAGCTTCTTGCACCTCAGGAGTGATGATTCTGTTCTTGATTACGATTTCTCCGTCCACGAAGAACTTCGGATTCAAGTAAACGTGCGAGTGTGCGCGCTGACCTACAGCACGCGTATTGCGGTACCTCAGAAGGACTTCGGCCTTGCCTGTGTCCTTCTGAAGACGGGTTGAAAGGGATAAGTAAACTTTAGCCATAATATCAATTGTTAACGCTAACAAAGTTACAAAAAACGGTGGACAATATCAACTGAAATTGTCCACCTATTTGATTTGTAGTAAAATTTGCTGAAATATGGCTTTTGGCTTAATTTGGTGTTAAGTGTCTATGAGTTAGTAACTTATAAGGATATTTGAAAAGTCTTGTTTTCAGGGATTTCCATATAATTTCACATCTTATTTTCCGATGCAAAATTTCCGAAAAATATTCCCCAAAACTTCCTCCGTGCTTATCTCCCCGACGATTTCCCCAAGATGATACAGCGCCTCGCGAAGGTCCTGCGCGATCAGATCCGGCGGCAGCGTCGCCACTTGCAGCCCGTCGCGGACACGCCCTAGAGCCGTTGCGGCACGGACCAGAGCCTCATAATGTCGGATATTCGTCACCAGGGTCTCGTCGGTGTCGCCCGTAATACGGCGGCCGATTTCGGCTAGGGCTTCTGTCAATGCGGTCAGGCCGTCGCCAGTTTTCGCTGATATCGGAATCACCTTGGCGGAGATGCCTTTCTCGCGCAAGGCGGCTTCTATTCTCGCTAGTTTTCCGGCCTTGTAGACATAACCGCCCTCAGAACCAGCCCCGGCAAAACCGGCCGCCACTGACTCACTTTCATCCACATCACACTTGTTGACCAGCAGCAAAAACTCACGCCCGGCCCCACAAGCATTGACCTTATCGAAAATATACTCCGCATCGGCCAGAACAGAATCCTCACCGCGGGACAAGTCGGTCATACCCAGAACGATAGACGCCTCATCCATCTTCTTGAACGTCCTCTCGATACCGATCTTCTCGACCACCTCATCAGTCTCGCGGATACCGGCAGTGTCGATGAAACGGAACATTACGCCGCCAAGATTCAGCGTCTCCTCAATGGTGTCACGTGTCGTGCCTGCAATATCGGAAACGATTGCGCGGTCCTCGCCGAGAAGCGCATTCATGAGCGTACTCTTGCCGGTATTTGTCGCACCGACAATCGCCACTGGAACACCATTTTTGATAGCATTGCCGCGGCTGAAAGAATCAGTCAGTCGGCCGATATGGGACAATGCCTCATTAACCAAAGCCCCTAATTCAGAGCGGCTAGCAAACTCCACATCCTCCTCCCCGAAATCAAGTTCCAGTTCCAGTAGGGAAGTCATCGTCAGAAGCTTCTCCCGAAGACTCTTCAGTTCGGACGAAAAACCGCCCTTCAGCTGATTCATCGCCACCTTGTGCGAAGCCGCGCTCTGAGACGCGATGACATCTGCAACAGCTTCAGCCTGAGCAAGATCCATCTTGCCATTGACAAAAGCGCGGCGCGTGAACTCGCCGGGAGCCGCAATACGCGCACCGGCATTGACAAGAAGCTCGAGAATCGCATTGACAATGAACCTGGACGCATGGCAGGAAATCTCCACCGAATTCTCGCCGGTGTAGGAGTGCGGCGCGCGGAACACGCTGACTATCACATTGTCCAGCACGCTGCCGTCAGCCCCGAAAATCGTCCCGTAGCGCAAGCGATAGCCCTCGGTTTCAGCCAAGGAACCACCTGAAAGATGAATGATTTTGTCCGCGATTGTCAATGCTTCTTTACCGCTGACCCGTATGATGGAAATCGCACCCGTGCCGGGAATCGTGGCAGGAGCGCAGATGGTTCCGTCCGTAAACTGATAATTCACCATAGCAACTAACCCAGAATCTGTTCAGCGTGATTTTTGGTGTTCACCTTATCGATAACCTCGACAAGAATGCCCTTCTCATCGAAAATGAAAGTCTTACGCAGAATACCCTCATAAACCTTCCCGTAAAGCTTCTTCTCTCCCCATGCGCCGAAAGCTTTGATTATCAATGCTTCCGGATCAGAAAGCAGAGGGAACGGCAATGTGTATTTGTCACTGAAATTTTTCTGCGCCTTCACGCTGTCCTTACTTATGCCAATGACATTGTAACCCAATGCCAGAAACCTTTCATAATTATCCCTCAGGCTGCATGCCTCCGCAGTACAACCTGGAGTATTGGCCTTAGGATAAAAATAAACTACGGTCTTTTTCCCGATAAGATTACGTGATGAGACAATGTTACCATTCTGGTCTTGAGCCGAAAACTCCGGCATATGATTACCTGTTTCAAGCATAGCGAAAATATTTTATAACAAACAAAGATACATAAAAACTATCATTAATTTCGTATCTTCGCGGTCTTTGAACTAGACAGCTATGCAAAGGGACACAATCGATTTCGGCTCGGACAACATTCCGAAGCTCTTCGGCAGAATGCTTACGCCGACACTTTTGGGAATGCTCTGCATCTCATTGATGACAGTCATTGACGGTGTCTTCATCGGACACGGCGTCGGAAGTGACGCATTGGCAGCCGTCAATATATTCTCGCCGTTCTGGCTCCTGATGACCGCCATCGGACTGATGCTCGGCATCGGCTGCTCCGTCGTCTCGTCCATCCATTTGTCCCAAGACAATGCCAAGGCCGCCAGAATCAATATGACACAGACCATCATATTCGGATTGGCATTGACATTGACCATAACCGTTCTTGTACAGTGCTTCAGCACGCAGACCGCTTACCTGCTCGGATCTTCGGACAGGCTCCTTCCGCATGTGCTTGATTATCAGCGATGGTTGTCATTGGCTTTCTGCGCCATGTTCCTCCAGTCGGTGGGTCTCCTCATCATCCGCCTCGACGGGTCGCCGACCTACGCCATGTTCACATCCTCGATACCGGCGATATTGAACATCGTCCTGGACTACATATTCCTGTTCGTTCTCGACAAAGGCCTTGAAGGCGTCTCATTCGCCACATTCATAGCCTTGTGGTTCGGTGCCGGCATGGTCATCTTCTACATACTCTTCCTGTCCAGGTCAATGAAATTGTACCGGCTGAAATGGTCTTTCAAGAGTATTTGCCTGTTCGCGAGAAATATCGGTTACCAGTTCCGCCTCGGCTTCTCCGCGTTTCTGGGAGAATGCAGCATCTCTATCCTCATGTTCGTCGGCAACTACGTGTTTATGAGATACTTGGGCGAGGATGGCGTGGCCGCGTTCTCTATCGCGTGCTACATCATGCCCTTCATCTTCATGACCGGCAATGCCATTTCACAGTCTGCCCAGCCGATTATCAGCTACAACCACGGCGCAGGCAAAAGGGGCAGGGTAGTGGAAGCCCGCAAAGTGGCATTGATCACCGCAATCGGCGCCGGAATCCTCCTCTCGTCCGCGCTCGCCTTCGGAGTAAAATACGTTGCCGCGCTGTTCCTCAGCACCGACGCGAACGGCTACCGCATCGCCTCCGCCGGAATGCCGCTTATGGCGACAGGATTCGTTTTCTACATTGTCAATGTTACCGTAATCGGCTACTATCAAAGCATTGAGCGGATTATCCCTGCGACCATCTACTCATTCGCACGAGGACTGGTTTTCCTCGTTCCCTCATTCCTCTTGATGCCGCACATTGCAGGCACCCCCGGAATCTGGCTGGCCCTGCCCGTTTCAGAAGCATTGACCTTCATCCTTATCGCCACCGGCAGGTTGTTCCGTCGAAAAAATTAAATATCATTATTATTCATTATATTTGTCAAATGAGGCAAGGCAAATAACCAATGAATAATATAGCATTTATCGATCTGGAAATCGACGGCCGAGGCAAAATTGTAGATGCCGGAGCCGTAAAAGCCGGTAAATCAATACATACATCACGCATCGCGGATTTTGTGAACTTCATCAGCGATGCGGATTTTCTGTGCGGGCACAATGTCATAGCGCACGATTACAGATATCTGAAACCGTTTTTGCCGAAGGAATACAAACTGATAGACACGCTGTACCTGTCGCCGCTGCTGTTCCCGAGAAAGCCATATCATAGATTGCTCAAGGACGACAAACTGCTTTCAGATGAACTGAACAACCCTCTCAATGACGCCGTAAAGGCAAAGGAACTGTTTGAGGATGAGGTCAATGCATTTCGTGAGATCGACAAGCGGATGCAGCAGATATATTATGATCTGACCGTCGAAGACGTTCATTTCAACAGTTTTTTCGACTATCTGGGTTATTCGCCGGAATGGCGCCCGTTCTTCCTGAAAAAGACCGTCGCCGACAATGTGAAAGAGGCTCTAGCCGGAAAGATTTGTGCCAATGCTGATGTCAATGATGCCGTGCGGAATTCCAAAACTGCGACAGCCTATTCCGTAGCATTGATTTCGACAGATGACAGGAACTCGATACTGGCACCTTGGGTGCTCAAGAATTACCCTGATACTGAACGGATTATAAGAAAATTCCGGGAGTGCGACTGCGGCAGATGCGCTTATTGCAAATCCAAAAGAGACCCGGAAGTTGCCTTGAAAAGATGGTTCGGCTATGACCATTTCCGGAAATTCGGAGGAGAACCTCTGCAGGAAAATGCCGTCAAGGGAGCGCTGCAGGGCCAGTCCATACTTGCAATATTCCCGACTGGAGGCGGAAAGTCATTGACATTCCAGATTCCGGCATTGATGGAGGGGGAGTCGCTGCGGGGTCTTACTGTAGTGATTTCTCCGTTGCAGTCTCTGATGAAAGACCAGGTCGAGAATCTGGAAAAGCGTGGAATTGCCGATGCGGTCTATATCAATGGCCTGCTGTCACAGATAGAACGCAAAAATGCATTGGAAAGAATCGTGTCCGGAGAGGCGTCGATTCTGTATATCGCTCCTGAATCATTGAGATCCAAGACGATAGAAAAGGTGTTGATGGGAAGGACAGTAGTCCGCATTGTCATTGATGAAGCCCATTGTTTTTCTGCCTGGGGACAGGATTTCCGCATCGAATACATGCATATCGCTGATTTCATCAGGCAGCTGCAGTCGAAAAAAGGCATTGACAAACCTATTCCGGTATCGTGTTTTACGGCGACCGCAAAACCTAAGGTCGTCAGTGACATTGCCAATTATTTCCGCGACAATCTCGGATTGGAACTGAAATTATATACGACTGATGCGGCCAGGACGAATCTTCATTACACTGTTCTGCATCGCAGTGAAGACGAAAAGTATCCGACATTGAGGAATCTTCTTTTCGACTGCAAGACGCCCGCAATTGTCTATGTTACAAGGACTAAGACGGCAGAGAAGATTGCCGGCCGCCTGAACCGGGACGGACTGGAAGCGAGGGCATTCCACGGTCAGATGGATATTCGTGAGAAGGTCAAGGCTCAGGATGATTTCATCAATAACAGGGTACGGATTATTGTCGCGACTTCGGCGTTCGGTATGGGTGTGGACAAAAGCGATGTCGGCCTTGTCGTGCATTATGAAATTTCCGATTCGCTGGAGAATTATATCCAGGAGGCAGGCCGTGCCGGAAGGGATGTGACTTCCAATGCCGACTGCTATGTCCTTTACAATGACGATGACCTGAACCGACACTTTACATTGCTGAACCAGACCAAGCTGACTCTCAGTGAGATAAATCAGGTCTGGAGCGCCATCAAGAGCCTTACTTCGAAGCGTTCGACAATCACGATTTCCGCCCTGGAAATTGCCCGGAAAGCCGGCTGGGATGAGATTCGGGATATAGAAACCAAGGTCAAGAGCGCCATAGCTGCATTGGAAAACGCGGGATTCATCAGGCGCGGAATGAACAGCCCGAGAATCTTCGCGACCAGCATCGTCCCGCGGACGATGGATGAAGCCGTCGAGAAAATTCTCAGCTGCAACGAACTCACCGAAGAGGATAAGGTCAATGCCAGACGCATAATCAAGTCCCTGATTTCTGAGCGGAGCCGTGCCAAGGCAGGAACTGCAGAGGCGGAATCCCGTGTCGATTACCTTTCTGACATGCTTGGCATTGAAATCAGGAAGGTCATCAATGTCGTGGAGAGTATGCGTATGAACGGCATTCTCGCCAGGGACAATGACATGACCGCATACCTCAGAATCAGTCAGATAAGAAAACTGGAGTTCTATGGAAAACTAGAGCGAAGCATCATTGACTCCATCTCTGGAGACGAACACAAATTCAGTCTTAAAGAACTGAATGAAAAGGCTATAGCCGAGGGCATCTCAAGTTCTACTGTAAAGGACATCAGGACCATTCTATACTTCTGGACCATCAAGGGCTATATGGAAAAGGCATCATTGTCCGATGAACATATAGACATAAGGCTTAAGGTGTCCACAGATGACCTGAAGGGTATGGCTGAACAGAGAACAGCCATTGCAAAATATGTTCTCGGCAAGTTCAAGTCCCAGCCTCATGAGGGAGAACAGGACATAATGGTCAACTTTTCATTGACCGAACTTGTCATGGGATACAATGCCAGCAGTCTGTTCATGACAGAACTTGCTGATGTCAATGCTGTCGAGGAGGCCCTACTTTTCCTGGCCAAGACAGGTATCCTGAGTATCGAAGGCGGGTTCATGGTGCTGTACAACAAGATTGAACTTGAGCGTCTCAACATGGACAACCGCAGCCGTTACAAGAAGGAGGACTACAAGAACCTGGACGACTTCTACAGGCAGAGAATCCAGCAGATTCACATCGTCGGCAAGTATGCCAATATGATGGTTGCCAATGAAAGTAAGGCATTGGAGTATGTCCACGACTATTTCACAATGGATTTCAAGGCCTTCATAAAGCGTTATTTCGACAGCAAGGAAGCGGAGGAGATAAACCGCAATGTCAGCAAAAAGAAGTTCTACGAAATCTTCGGAAGCCTGACGACAGTCCAGAACAGTATCATCAATGACAAAGATTCCCGTTTTATAGTCGTTCCGGCTGGTCCCGGAAGCGGAAAGACCTATGTTCTTGTCAGGAAACTGGCATCATTGATATTGATGGAGGACATCAAGTCCGAACAGCTGCTCATGTTGACATTTTCACGTGCTGCTGCCACGGAGTTCAGCAAGCGTCTTGCAGGTCTTATCGGAGGTGCAGCCAGATATGTGGAAATCAAGACATTCCATTCGTATTGCTTCGACCTGCTCGGTAAAATCGGGACTGTCGAGGATTCCGAACATGTGGTCAGGAATGCCGTGGATGCCATATCTGCCGGTAATGTCGAGCGCAGCCAGATTACCAAGTCGATTCTTGTCATTGATGAGGCCCAGGACATGAGCGCCGACGAATTCGCCCTTGTGGAGAGTCTCATAAAGCTCAATGAAGACATGCGCGTCATAGCTGTCGGTGATGATGACCAGAACATCTATGAGTTCCGCGGCTCCGATTCGGGCCATATGAGTGCTCTGATATCGAAATACGGGGCGACAGTCTATAACATGACGGACAATTTCCGCAGTTCCGACGAGGTCGTCAGCATTGCCAATGCCTTCGTGAGGACGATCAGGAACCGGCTGAAAATAGTTCCTATCAATGCCGTGAAGCAGTCGCACGGTAAGATCAATGTTACTTTCCATCGTTCTCTAAATTATGAGCAAGCCGTTGTCAATGAATTGGTTGCCGATGCCTATAAGGGCTCGACATGCGTGCTGACATTTACCAATGAGGACGCTCTGGTCATTTCGGCGCTGCTAAAGCAGAACGGCTTCAAAGCACGTCTTGTCCAGTCAAGGGAGGACTTCAATCTGCGGGACCTTGCCGAATTGCATTACTTCCTTTCTCTTGTGAAGAAGCCCGGAACAACGGTCATTTCTGCAACTAACTGGGAGCGGGCCAAGGATGATGTCGGTAGTAAATATCATGACAGCGAATATCTTGAAGTGTTCAGGAACTGTATTTCAGAGTTTGAATCAGAAGGCCGTCATACAATCTATCTGTCTGATTTCGAGACTTATCTGAACGAGTCCCAGCTCGAGACCTTCATCCCGGGCAGCGCCTCCGAGATAATAGTCTCGACCATCCACAAAGCCAAAGGGCAGGAGTATGACAATGTCTATGTCTCGCTCAAGGGGCTTCGTCAGATAACTGACAAAGAGCGCCGTGCCATCTATGTCGCCATGACCCGTGCAAAGAACAATCTGTCAATTCATTACGACAATGTAGCACTGTTTTGTCAGGGTGTAATTTCGTATGCGTCCTACTCCACAGATAATACCGACTACGGCAGACCATCACGCATACTTCTCCAGCTTGGTCACAAAGATGTGGTTCTGAGTGCCTTCATGAACCCACGGATTCCATTTGACACCCTCCATTCTGGCAGTCCATTATCCGTCCAGCCGGAAGGCCTATATGCAGAAATTGACAACAAGCCAGTCAGAGTAGTCAAGTTCTCCAGCGCCTTTGTCAATTCCTACAATTCAATCCTGTCCAAGGGTTATGTCCCGTCATCCTCCAAGGTCAGGGCCCAAGTCTTCTGGCATCACGAGGACAAAGACGTCACCCCGCCCAGATACAGCGAGCATCTGATCCTTCTCCCCGACATAACATTGGATCTTGTCCGGTGATGATCGTTTCACAATCTGGACAAGAGTGCATAAACACCGGAATCTACCTTGCTTTAACTCGGAAAATCTGTATATTTGTAAGATTGAAGTGTGAAATGTATGGAAAAACATCCGGAAATACAGTTTCTTCCGAAGGAAGAGATTAAACTATATCAGGAAAAACGACTGACAGAGACATTGGATTATCTGGCGGCTAGGTCGCCGTTCTACCAGGGACAGTTCAGGGACAATGGCATTGACATAAACAAAATCAGGACTCTGGAAGATTTGAGGCAGATTCCTGTCACTACAAAGTCGGATTTGCAGCTGCACGGCTCTGAATTCTGCTGTGTGAATCCTGAGGATATCATTGACTATTCTACGACTTCAGGAACTCTGGGCGATCCGGTAACCTTTACTGAAACTGAAGATGACCTCAGACATCTTGCTTATAATGAACAGCTTTCATTTCAGACGGCCGGATGCACAAAGAGCGATATCCTTCAGGAAATGGTTACCATTGACAGGCGCTTCATGGCCGGACTTGCTTACTTCATGGGTGCCAGAGAACTCGGGATGGGAGTCGTTAGAGTCGGTAACGGAATACCGGAACTTCAGTGGGATACCATAAACAGAATTCATCCGACTGTCGGCATGGCCGTGCCGTCATTCCTCGTCAAACTTATAGCATTCGCGCAGGAACATGGAATTGACTACAGGAACTGTTCAATGAAGAAGTGCGTCTGCATCGGCGAGGCCCTTCGCGACCCGCGCACATTCGAACTGAACACCCTGGGACAGATTATCCATGACAAATGGCCTGAACTCCAGTTATATACGACTTATGCATCCACTGAAATGCAGCACTCCTTCACGGACTGTGAGTACTTCAACGGTGGACATCTCCAGCCGGAACTCCTCATTGCGGAATTCCTCGATGACGACAACAATCCGGTAGGCCCGGACGAACCGGGAGAAGTGACAATCACAACACTCGGCGTGACAGGTATGCCGCTGCTCAGGTTCAAGACCGGAGACATCGTATATCATTATGATGAGCCATGCAGATGCGGAAGAAACACAACTCGTGTAAGTTCGGTTGTCGGACGCAAGAAGCAGATGATCAAGTTCAAGGGAACCACGCTTTATCCGCCTGCACTCTTCGATATCTTGGACAATATTCCTGAGGTAAAGAACTATGCGGTAGAGGTGTTCACCAATGAACTCGGGACTGACGATGTCAAGGTGATAGTCGGAACTCTCTGTGGTTCAGACAGATTCGAAAAAGAAATCAAAGATATATTCCGGGCAAAGGTGAGAGTGGCACCGCAAGTTGAGTTCAGGACACCTGAGGAAGTGTCGAAGATAATGTTTCCTCCGATGAGCAGGAAACCGGTCAAATTCATTGACAGACGCTCTTCATAAGTTAAAGATCTGTTTGCAAGAGAAATTCGGCAAACTTTTTGCCGGAAAGCAGCCGGAAAATTGATAGAAACTATAAATTAAACATTATATGAAACGTATTTTTATGGTATTGGCCGCCATGGCCGGCATCGCCTGCCTTTCATTGAAAGCACAGGATACCAAGCAGTTGAGTGACTACACATCTGTGAAATTCTATGGCATTGACTTTGCCCTTGCTCAGGTTGTCGGTGCAGAAGAGACTCCGGGTGATTTCATTTCCGCATTCAGGGAAATCGACAGGCTCATGCTGTCAGAGGAAGAAAAGTATGTTACCCCGCTCGCAAAGAGGCTGAAAATGGCAATCAAGTCAGTTGACATTGAACCGACACTAAAGAGAATCGAGGACATCGACGAGACTGACCTCCTCCAGAACAAGACACCGGAAGCATTGACGGAACAGGATATCGAATTCGAGCTTCAGGAACTGGAACTCCCTGAATACGACGGACTTTGCCTCGTCGTAATGGCCGGTGAAATCAACAAGGGAACCAGGATGGGAACTTTCTACTACGTTTTCTTTGAGGGACCTGAAAGAGAAATCGTTTCATGCATGCCGTTCAAAGGACAGGCTGGCGGCTTCGGACTCCGCAACTACTGGGCATCATCATTCCATCGCACGATTGCAGAGATCAATCCTACAAAGTTCTACAATTCCAAGAAGAAGATAAAGGAAGGCGTAACTGAAGGCTTCCAGGCTGTAAAAGAGAAAGTTACAGGCAAGGGAGAGGAAGAAGGAAAGTAAAGAATATACATATATGATAATAGGGTCAATGAAATCACAACTTCATTGACCCTATTATTATGCTCAATTTTCGCAAGCGAGAAGCACCTCTCCCGGAATCCGTCAGATAATTTCTTTGAAGGTTACTAGATTCCGAACTCCTTAGGAGGCTTTGCCGTGAAAGTCATGTACTTTCCCGTCACCGGGTGTCTGAATACCAATGTCCCGGCATGAAGCGCCAGTCTTCCTATAGGACTCGTTTCAGCGCCATATTTCTTGTCGCCGGCTATCGGACAATGCAGTTCGCTTGCTGCATGGACTCTGATCTGGTTCTTGCGTCCCGTCTCCAGATCAAACTCCACTATAGAATAAGTAAGCGCCTCATTTACAGCATCAGAAGTCTTTCTGCCCCTGAGGAGTATGCCGGACTGGAGCGTATTGTATCTGGTGATGGCTTCCTGCCACTCCTGGGTGCTCTTGACAGGTTTTCCGACAGGCTTTCTGTCATTGAAATCAGGATTCTTGCTGGAAATCATTTTCATTGACTTAGGATTCTCTTTCAGCCAGCTTCTGATTACTCCCTGAGCTGGTGACGGTGTTCCCTCGAGAATACCTATATAACCTCTCGTTCTGACGGTATTGTTCCAGCCGTCCTGAAGAATCTGCTGAATCTGCTCAGTCTTTGCAAATACCAGGATTCCGGAAGTATCCCGGTCCAGACGATGCACTACGAAGACATTGTTAGGACGCCATGGCAGACGTTCACTCGCACTCATGCGGTCGGCATGGTTCTTCGTCCTGATATAGTCGCAAAGGATGGAATAAACCGTAACCTCCTTTCTCTGACTGTTCAGGCTCGCTTTAGAACCTTTCTTGTCAATGTTGACCGCGCGTCCTAAAGACTTTCCCGTACCTACTACTGGCAGGCCGCTTTTCTTGTTTACGACAATGATGGCGTCGTCTTCATAAAGCACTTCGACACCATGATCCTGAAGATTTACCCTCGCAGCATGACGGACCTCATTGTAAAGTGAAACCTTCTTGGGTAGGATAATCAATGTGTCGCCCTCATGCAGAGGCATATCGAATGCCGTTGCCTTATGCCCGTTCAGGACCACCTGACCATTGGTCAGACACGCCTTCACACCCGTTTTGCTCTGCTCGGGGAATATTTCATACAAGTATTTGAGTAGGGGAGAATCATGGCTCACCGTGAATTTCTGCCCAGGTATCTGCTTTTCCATATATTTTCATCCATTTTTTTGGAACTTCAAATTTACTAAATTATTCTTGATGGTAAAAATCGCCTTACATTTCAAGCTTTTCTGTTTTCGAAATGAAAACAAATTGCTATATTTGCATTTTGAAACGAAAGCATAATCTTTCGACAGAGTTAAATAACACAGAACTGGACAACATTACTATGAGTTTCCGGATTTCTGAACGAAACTCTGTATGGACATAAAAAATAAATAAAAACATAATATCAGCGAAATGGCCGGAATGAAACAGAACGAATTTGATGTCATAATCATCGGAGGAGGCATTACCGGAGCCGGAACTGCGAGAGATTGCGCGCTGAGAGGATTGAAAGTCCTTCTTATAGAGCGTCATGACATCGCTGACGGGGCTACCGGAAGAAATCATGGTCTTCTCCATAGTGGAGCCAGATATGCAGTAACTGACCAGGAGTCGGCTGCAGAGTGTATCCAGGAAAACATGATTCTCAAGAAGATTGCAAACCATTGTGTGGATGACACATCCGGCTTCTTCATCACCCTTCCTGAGGACGATTTGGCATATCAGGCCAAATTCGTGGAATCTTGCACAAGGGCAGGAATCAAGGCGGAAATCATTGACCCTGAGGAGGCAAAGAGGCTTGAGCCTTCAGTCAATCCTTCGATTATCGGAGCTGTCAGAGTCCCTGACGGATCAGTAGATCCATTCAGACTCTGCTCATCCAATGTTGTGGATGCCAAACTGCACGGCGCCAAGGTTCTCGTATATACAGAGGTCCTGGATTTCGTGAAGAATCAAGACACTATCACCGGTGTAAAGGTCCTCGACCACAAGACAGGCGAAACAGCTGAATACTATGCTCCTATTACTGTCAATGCAGGCGGTATCTGGGGCCATCATATCGCAGAGCTCGCCGGCGCAAAGATCAGCATGTTCCCTGCAAAAGGCGCACTGCTTATTTTCGCACACAGAGTGAACGGCATCGTCCTGAACCGTTGCCGTAAGCCGGCCAATGCCGATATCCTGGTGCCGGGAGATACAGTATGCGTAATCGGAACCACTTCCACCAGAGTTCCTTACGAGGAGTGCGACGATATGCATGTTACACCTGATGAGGTAAAACTCCTCATTCAAGAAGGAGAGAAACTTGCTCCATGCCTGAACACTACACGAATCCTCAGAGCTTACGCAGGCGTACGTCCGCTTGTTGCAGCTGATGGTGATCCAAGCGGCCGTAACATCAGCCGAGGCATCGTTCTGTTCGACCACGAAAAACGTGACGGTATCAAGGGCTTCATCACTATTACTGGCGGTAAGCTCATGACATACAGGTTGATGGCAGAGATGGCCACAGACCTGGTATGCGAAAAACTGCACAACAGCAAGAAGTGTGAAACCAGAACTACACCTCTTCCGGGTTCCGGCAACGGTGATGTAAAGGAGGTATCCCAGAAGATATGGACAAACCCTACGACAGCGCAGAAAGCCACAGTAGGACGCGCCGGAAGCATGGCCTCCAGAATCCAGCTTGAGACCAAAGAAGAGCAGAGTCTCGTCTGCGAGTGTGAGGAAGTTCCTGAAAGCGAGGTTGTCAATGCCATTGAAAATCTTGATGTCCATAATCTTGTCGACCTCAGAAGGCGCACCCGCGTCGGCATGGGAACATGTCAGGGTGAAATTTGCGCCTGCCGTGCAGCAGGCCTGCTCAGCAAGGCACATGGCTGCGCAGAAAGAGCCAGGGAGGACCTCGAGAAATTCATGAACGAAAGATGGAAAGGAATGTATCCTGTCGCTTGGGGTGAAACACTGCGCGAAGCTGAGTTCACATCGTGGGTTTATTCAGAATGCCTCGGTATCGGTGGCGAAAAGGGGATTGATGCCAATCCTGATTCACCTGAACTGGGCTAGGAACTAAAAACAATCAGGAATTATGAGATTTGATACTATAATAATTGGTGGCGGTCTTGCCGGTCTTGTATGTGGACTGAAGCTTCAGAAGGCCGGTAAAAATTGTGCTGTCGTTTCTGCCGGTCAGAATGCAATGCATTTCTTTTCGGGCGGATTCGGTCTGCTTTCCAGAATGCCGGACGGCACACCTGTCGAAACTCCACTGACAGCCATTCCTTCTCTGCCTGCTGAGCATCCTTACTCGAAAATCGGTGCGGAGAAAATAGGAAAATATGCGGAGGAGTGCAAGACCCTTCTGAATGATGCCGGACTGACATTGACAGGAAACGCATCCAAAAACAGATATGTTGTCACTGCAACAGGCACCCTCAAGCCGGCATGGCTTGTGTCCGACGATATCGCATCGGTCAGCGGAACCAATGAGGCAATATGCAAAAAGGCATTGATAGTCAACATTGAAGGCTTCCTTGATTTCAATACTTCTTTTATCGCGAAGTCATTCGAGAACAAGGGTGTAACCTGCAAAATCACGGCGGTTACCACAGACGAAATCAAGCACCTGAGACGCAACCCGACGGAAATGCGCGCGACCAATATCGCCAGACTAATGGAAAAACCTGAAGTTCTCGCGACCTTCATTTCCAAGGTCAATGCTGCTGTCTCTGACGAGGATGCTGTTGTCCTCCCTGCCGTTTTCGGACTGAAAAATGAGGCAGTCGTGAAGGAAGTAAAGGAAAAAATCAACGCCAAAGTACTTTTCCTCGGAACGCTCCCTCCGTCAGTTACCGGTATCCGCTACCAGCAGTTGCTGAAAGAGGCGTTTGAAAATGCAGGAGGCGTATTCCTCATGGGTGACCAGGCAGTTTCCGCAAGATTCGACGGAAACAAGGTAGTTGCCGTTTCTACTGCCAACATGGGTGACATTGAACTGACCGGTGACAATTATATACTTGCATCCGGAAGTTATTTCGGACATGGACTCATCGCTGACATTGAAAAGATCATAGAGCCTGTATTCGGTGCTGACGTTCTTTTCGACGAGGACAGGAACTCATGGTATAACAAGGATTTCTTCGCACGTCAGAACAACATCGGTTTCGGTGTTGCGACAGACGGATCGTTCAAAGTCATGAAAGACGGAGCGGCACTCGAGAATCTTTATGCGGCAGGTTCCATCCTCGGAGGTTACAATCCGCTTTACGAAGGCTGCGGTGCAGGTGTGGCACTCATGACCGCATTTAGCGTAACAGATTCAATTCTAGGGCGATAATCATGAAGCAAAATTTAGAAATTATGTCAAGCAGTATAAGTGAAAATAATTTCGAGCAGTGTATAAAGTGTACAATCTGTACAGTATACTGCCCGGTTGTTCCTGTAAATCCTGATTATCCCGGACCTAAGCAGGCCGGCCCGGACGGGGAGAGGCTAAGGCTGAAGAACAGATATTTCTTCGACGAGGCCCTCAAATATTGCCTCAATTGCAAGAGATGCGATGTCGCGTGTCCTTCCGGAGTTAAAGTTTCTGACATTATCCAGGAGGCGAGAATCAAATTCAGCACCCGTAAGCCGAAACTACGCGACAGGATGCTTGCCAGCACCGATTTCATGGGAACAATGGCCAGCCCGTTTGCACCCATTGTCAATGCAGTCCTTCCGATCAAGCCTGTAAAGGCCGCTCTCGACGGAGTCCTCGGCATTGACCACAGGCGTACCTTCCCTAAGTACTCAGGCACCAAATTCGAGGCCTGGTTCAAGAAGAATGCTGCAGCGAAACAGTCAGAGTTCAAGAATCAGATAGCATATTTCCATGGCTGTTATGTCAATTACAACTATCCTCAGCTAGGAAAGGATTTTGTGGCCGTGATGAATGCTCTCGGCTATGGCGTCAACCTTCTCGACAAGGAAAAATGTTGCGGTGTGGCCATGATTGCCAACGGACTTACAGATGGCGCCAAGAAACATGCTGAACACAATGTGGCTGTTCTTCAGAAAGCCGTGGACAAGAACCTCAAGGTCCTCACGACTTCATCCACTTGCGTTCTTACGATGAGAGATGAGTACAACGACCTTCTTAAGATCGACAACAGCGGTGTACGTGACAGCCTTCTTCTGGCGACCAAGTTCATATATAGTCTCATCGACTCGGGAAAGGTCAAGCTTGCATTCAAGAAAGACTACAAGGCAAATATCGCATATCATACCCCTTGCCACCTTGAGAAACTCGGTTGGGGAATATTCTCAGTATCACTTCTGAAAATGATTCCCGGTGTCAAGTTCACTATGCTTGACAGCAACTGCTGCGGTATCTCCGGCACCTACGGATTCAAGAAGGAGAACTACGAGGTCTCACAGGCCATCGGAAAACCTCTCTTCGACCAGATCGGACAGGTCGCTCCGGACTACGTGGCATGTGACTGCGAGACCTGCAAGTGGCAGATTGAAATGAGTACCGGCAAGACAGTCAAGAATCCTATCAGTGTGCTCGCTGAGGCTCTCGACCTCGAAGCCACCAGAAAACTGAACATTTAATAGTTTGAGATTATAGACGTGCCTGACACGCGAAATGGGCTGACAAAAATTGTCAGCCCATTTTCATTCCCGGTCGCTTCATTTGCTGTCTGGCTTTTTTCCCTGCGAATGGATATAGGTGCAGACTTGGCAACTTATGACCATATTAAACTTGCAAAATCAATCATGACGCTAATCACTTCGTCATGGAATCATCTCCTTGATTCGTATGCAAAGATACGTCAAAACATGTCCGCCACCTAATTTTTACGCCTTTTAAATCTCTCACAACCGTCAAAATGGGTATTGATTATCAATAAGTTACAAAGATGAAAAATACTGATTTCTCTCGCGTTTTAAAACTGCTTGATTATCAAAGAGTTATAAAACGACCTATTTTGACAGAAAATCCAGGAATTCAGCCTTGTTTTCAGCCTCAGAAGCATCGATTTTTCCCTTCAATCTGTATATCCTGTTATAGACAATATTCTTCTCCTTTTCCAGAATAGTCGAGATGGCAGTGCTGGAAAAACCAGAAGCGACATAGACATAAAGACGGATATCTTCCTCTTTAAGTTTCGGAAGCTGGGCACGAAGTCTTGCAATAATACCTCCGTAACTTTCGTCCAGATTCCGCTCCATATCAGCAATAGTCTTAGGATTGGTCCTGAGGTCTTCAATGATTGACTTCACTTCCTTCAGTACTTTCGGCTGGAGATTTTCCGTTCCTTCATAGACATAATACTGCTCACACAGTCTCTCCAGCATCTCAGCCTTCGCATCATGAGAACGCTTTTCTGCCGGCGTCTTCTGGTTCTCTTTCGCCTTCATTTTAGTCTGCAGTTCCTCTGCTAGGCTCATATATTTTTCAGTCTCCGACTTCTCTTCTTCTAGACGTTTGGAAGTCTCAAGATTACGGTAACGCAAGAATCCGGTCACGGAGAAGACAAGCGCCAATGCCAGAGCAGCGATGACAAGCATTTCCATCCTGAAGGAATCAGCCCTTGCCGATGCAAGTTCGCTCTGCTGTCTGAAATACTCCTTTTCAGCATTGGCAGCGGACTTCTTCATCCTTTCATATTGCTGCTTGCCGGTATATCTGACATATTCCTCAAGACATTTCAACGCCTCTTCAGATTTGCCCTCATTGGCATTGACCTGATATGAGCGATACTTGTATCTTATCAGATCTTCCTCCGTTTCAGCAGATTTTCCGGCACGGGCCAGCCACATTCTTGCATCATTGACATTACCCGAAAGTGAGTAGGCGTAAGCCAGAATGCCTCTGTCAATGGATGAAAGGGGAGTGTGGAGGTCATTGGAAACGCGCGTCAGCAGGCTGATGGCCAGTTTTGGCTCCGGCTCAGGATTATCTACAGCGATTTTGGCATAGGTTTCCAGGCACTTGGCCTCGAGAAGCGTATCTGAGGTGGCCACGGCATCATCCATGACAGATTTCAATGCCACAGAGGCTGTCTTGTAGTCTTGCGCCATGTAACTTGCCACTGCAGACTCAAACCTGGCCATTCGGCTGCTGTACGGCTTGCCTGAATTGTCATATGCCTTCTCAGCTTTCGCGATGTAGGATATCTCCTCCGCATAGTCGCCCGTCTGCCTGTAAACCTTGGCTATTTCGCTGAATATCAACCCTAAAGACGCACTGTCACGTCCCGCGGATTTGCTTGCTTTTGTCAATGCCAATATCGCATTCCTGCTGTCACCGGCATTGGCATAAGTCCTTCCGAGACGAAGCAAGTCATCAGTACTTTCAGCCCCTCCGTCATTGCGGCAGGCGGAGAGACTGAAAAACATTATAAAACAAATTAAAAGATAGAATTTCTTCATTAGTAACATGAAAAAAATAAGTTGCCTCAGATTAAGAGAAGATTTTCGAGGATAGATCTGTTTTCGAAGAAGGAGTGTACTGGACGTACACGACTGATGAGAAAAAAGATATAGACCGAAAAGATTCCTTAAGATGATGCAGGTTATTTTTTGAAGGTTACTTAATTACCCCTCAATATTCTCCAAATCCTTCAGGAACATGGTCTTCCATGCGTCTGAAGGCATTCTCCAGTCACCTCTCGGTGAGAGTGATACCGAACCGACCTTTGGTCCGTCCGGCAGGCACGAACGCTTGAACTGCTGACCGAAGAATCTGGAAATGAATGTCTTGAGCCATTTCAGGATGACAGCATCATCATAAACTCCAGTGAAAGCTTTCCTTGCCAGGAAATAAATCTTGGATGGGGCATAACCGAATCTGAACATGTTATAAAGGAAGAAGTCATGAAGTTCGTAAGGTCCCACGAGGTCCTCGGTCTTCTGGGCAATCTCCCCGTTATTGTCAGCCGGTTTCAGTTCCGGGCTTATTGGAGTGTCAATGATGTCAAGGAGAATTTCCCTGACTGAACGCTGTGCATTGCAGCAATTCTCATTGAAATGATTGTCTGCAGCCCATCCCACGAGATATTTCACAAGGGTTTTCGGAATGCTGGCATTGACACCATACATTGAAATATGGTCACCGTTGTATGTTGCCCATCCGAGAGCCAGTTCTGAGAGGTCTCCGGTGCCTATTACGATGCCGCCTTCCTTGTTTGCGACATCCATTAGTATCTGGGTCCTTTCCCTTGCCTGGGAATTCTCATAGGTGACGTCCGTTACATTCGGATCCTGTCCGATGTCCGCAAAGTGCTGGGCCACAGCCTTTCCGATGGGAATCTCCCGGGCAGTTACGCCCAAGGTCTCCATCAGGTCCTGAGCATTGGACCTCGTGCGGACAGTAGTACCGAGACCTGGCATGGTAATACCTATGATGCGCTTTCTGTCCCAGCCGAGCTTGTCAAATGCAAGCACGGCTACGAGCAGGGCCAACGTGCTGTCCAGGCCTCCTGAAATTCCGATGACGGCAGTTTTGCAGTTGATGTGTGCAAGACGGGTAGCCAAGCCCATCACTTGGATGTCAGTGATTTCCCGACATCTTGCATTTCGCTCGGATATTGCTGCCGTCTTCTTCAAAAGTTCCTCTTCAGAAGAATAACTGTCAATGCTGACGTTGAATCCAGGCACGAAAGGATGCGGTTCTACATGCCTTTTGAGGCATTTTTCGAAATCAGTCTGACATCCGTCACAGACATTGATCTTTATATATCTTCTGGCATCCTGACCGTCACGAGTTCCGTCCGGAGACACAGTGTGGAAAGTGTTCTGTTTCTGTCTGAGGACTGCAAGCTTTTCTATGTCAATGTCAGCTATGGTGAGAGTTCCTTCCATCATAAATCTCTCACTTTCAGCCAACAGGCTGCCGTTCTCATAAATCATTGATGATCCTGAGAAGACAAGGTCCTGTGTAGATTCACCATAACCGCAGGAGCTATAGACATATGCTGAAACTGTCCTCGCTGACTGCTGACCGATAAGCTCATGCCTGTACTTGTGCTTCATCAGAACTTCATTGCTGGCTGAGAGGTTCAATATGATATCGGCTCCTGCCAATGCATGATGGGATGACGGTGGTACCGGTGTCCACAAGTCTTCGCAAACCTCTATGGCAAAGGTACTTCTGCCGACATTGAAAAGAAGATTAGGGAAGACATTGACCTTGGCTCCGGCATAGACTATTTCTGCGCCCGCTGCGGGGGAACTGCAATTTTTGGCGTCGTCATATACAGGCGTAGTTGCGCGTTCCATATCATACAGAAAATCAGCCCCGCTGGAGAACCAGCGAGACTCATAAAATTCATTGTAACCCGGAAGATGGATTTTCGGAACCAGCCCGGACAGTTTGCCGTTGTGGATGACAGCTGCGCAATTGTAAAGATTGCCGGCCACTCTGACAGGAACGCCTACTACCATAGTCAGTTTTTTGCCCCTTGAGAATGACTTGAGCTGTTTGATTCCTTCTTCGGCCTTGCCGATAAGAAGCTGCTGTCCGAAAAGATCCGCACAAGTGTAACCAGTAACAGACAACTCCGGGAAAACAGCAATGGAAACCTCTTGTCTTTCAGCGTCTTCAGCCAGTCGGCAGATTTCTGCGACATTGGCATTGACATCGGCCACTTTAACTCTCGGCACTACTGCCGCCACTCTTACAAATCCGAAATCCATGCTTTACAGTGATTCAATGATTTTGGTGAAGATATATGTCATTTTGTCTGCTGCGGCATCTGCGGCTTTTACGACATCATCTCCGTCGTTCTTGTAGTCCTCAGCGAAGTCTTTCTGAGCCTCGTTTGTGATTACTGACATTCCGAAAACAGGAATTTCCGAATGTCTTGCCACAATTACCTCCGGTACAGTGCTCATGCCGACTGCATCAGCTCCGATCGTGCGGAAGAAATGCCACTCGGACGGTGTTTCGTATGAAGGGCCTGTGCCTGCGATATAGACGCCCTTTCTGAGAGGAATGCCTGCATCTGCCGCAATTTCTTCAGCCTTGGCAATGAGTTTCTTGTCATAAGGATGTGTCATATCCGGGAACCGCGGGCCGAAGTCATCGAGGTTCGGTCCGATAAGCGGATTCGGCAGGAGATTGATGTGGTCTCTGATAATCATCAGATCGCCGACGCGGTAGTCGAAATTTATTCCTCCTGCAGCATTGGAAACGAACAAGTAGCTGATTCCCAATACTTTCATAACTCTTATAGGCAGGGTTACGAGATCCATGGTATAACCCTCATAGTAGTGGATCCTGCCCTGCATCGCAATCACGAATTTGCCGCCGAGCATACCTGCAATGAAATTGCCTTTATGTCCTATTGCGGTCGATACCGGGAAACCAGGGATATTTTTATAAGGAACGATAATAGGATTCTCTATTTTGTCGGCAAGCTTTCCAAGGCCGCTTCCCAATACGATACCTGCATGAGGTACTCTTCCTCCAAGCTGCTCTTTGACGTATTCGGCAGCCTTATAAATCTTTTCTGCTCTTGTATCCATGTCTTGTATGTTTTAGTTAATAATAAATATGTAGAAGGTGCCGTGCACCTGATTTTACATGATTTTCACCAGTTGGTCCTGAGCCGAGGAAATAATCTGCGCCTCATCCTTGACTCTGCGGTTCCTCATGACGAAACGGCCGCCTGAAATCATATACTGGATGCAGTCACTGTGTGCTGAATATATGAAATTAGAAAGGAATGGAGCAGGTGACACAAAGAACGAGTTTTCAGTGTCCACTATGAGAATATCCGCCAGCATTCCTTCTTCAATTTTACCGGTTTCAAGTCCCAAAGCCTTTGCACCATTGACTGTTGCAAGTTTGATGAGTTCATCCAGAGGAAGGGCTTTGGTATCCTGTCGCCATGCTTTCTGGAACAATGCGGATGTCTTGAGTGCCTCCAGCATGTCCAGATTGTTCGACGACGCACATCCGTCTGTACCGATGCAGACATTGGCTCCGGCGTCACGCAACTCATTGTATCTGAACTTATACCCCGATGCAAGTTTCGCATTGGAATTTATGTTGTGCACGCAATTCACCTGATGTTTTCCGAGAATGTCAATGTCATTGTCGCTCAGCCAAAGTGTGTGGGCGGCAAGCACGTCAGGTCCAAGGATTCCGAGTCTGTCCAGATATTCGACAGGGGAGAGGCCTCCGTGAAGTTCCTTGCAGTCAGCAACTTCCTTTTCAGTTTCACTTATATGGATGTGAATTTTCAGGCCATGTTTCCTTGCGAATTCCGTTACCCAAAGCATCAACTCTTCGCTTGTGGAGTAGATAGCATGAATGGCAGTCTCGAAGATTCCGTTATCCTTGAGCGCGAGAGATTTCTCATAGACTTCCTGCATCTGCTCCTTCTGGCGCTCTGTCTCTTCATGGTCATTGTGGTCGAGCGCAACGTATGAGACGACAGGTCTCAACCCCATCTCCACGGCGGCTTTTCTGGCTGTCAATGAATACCAATATTGGTCATTGAAAGTGACCGTACCGGTCTTTATCATTTCCAGACAGGCAACTTTAGTTCCCCAATAAACGAATTCTTCGTCGATTCTGGCTTCAGTCTTCCATATCTTGTCCAACCACTCATGAAGCTGGACGTCCTCCTCGATGCCTCGCATCAATGACATCGCCGCATGTGTATGCATATTAATGAAAGCCGGCATCGCAGTCTTTCCTTCGCAATCCATGACTTCCACTCCGGAAGCAATCTCGATATGTCCTCCAGAACATCCCCCGACGGGAACAATTTTCTTGATTCTGGTACCTTCAATGCAGATATCAGAGAGGACTCCGTTACAATTTATATTTTTAAGTAATATTGAACTCATATCACATGTATATGTATTAAGGGTTCAAATGTAACGATTTTTATCGTCTTTTTGAAATGTTTTCGGAGATAAGGTTAAAAAATGCAAGTTGCCCGCACAAAAAATACGAGGGAGACTGAATCTCTTCAACCTTCCTCATAAGCCTAAGAAATACTGACAAAAACGCTGATTAGAATACGTCTGATTCGGACTGATTCTCATTCTGCTCAGCAGATGGTCTTGTCTGCTCGGCATTGAAATTACCGCCAAGTCTGGACTTGATATATTCAACAGCATCCTCAAGTCCTTCGGCAAATTTCTCGAAATCTTCCTTATAAAGGAAAATCTTATGCTTGTCGTAGGTGAATCTGCCGTCCTGCTCAGTTTTACGTTTACTCTCAGTAATAGTCAGATAGAAGTCATTGTTTCCTTTGGTGGATTTTACATCAAAGAAATAAGTCCTCTTACCTGCCCTTACCGGTTTGGAATAGATTTCTTCACCGGAACGTTCGCGGGAGTAGCCTCCCTCAAAATCATCGTTGTACATATCTCCCTTGTTTCTGTTTAATTATTTACCAAATTTAAGTATATTTCTGAAAAATGATAGTATCTTTGAGAAAAATTTGAGAAAAATATATGTTAGGTAGAAGAATTTTGAGGATTAAAGCCTTCAAAGTGCTCTATGGTTATGCCGTTACAGGCAACATGTCACTTGCAGAGGCCCTGGAAAAGTTGGATGAATCATGTGAAGCTACTAGGGACCTGTACCTGTTCATGCTTTCTATTATACCACCGCTGACAGAGACAGCCAGAGCCAGAATCAATTTGGCGAAGACTAAGTTCAATCCTACAGAGGAGGATTTGAATCCGAATACCAAGTTCATTGACAACAAGGTGGCACATATCCTGGCCAATGACCCTGATTTTCATAAGATTACAAGCAGAAAGGGCTTCTCGTGGTCACAGTATGACGTGCTCATAAACTCTGTGCTCGACTCGATGAAAGAGAGGTCTTGGTACAAGAACTATATGGAGTCCGATGACAGGTCGCTTAAGGCGGACTGCAAGCTTTTCATAAAGATTTTCGAAAGGGAGTTCTCAGACAATCCGCTTTTGCGCCCTATTCTTGAGGACCTTAATGTGTATTGGATAGATGATCTCGAGTATGCGCTCACTTACTGCTGCAGGACTATGGAAGAACTTGCTTCAGGCCAGCAGTGGCATCTTCCTGAGCTCTATCAGAGCGACATGCTGAGAAAAAAGAATCCTGCTGCAGACGTCCAGTCAGACAAGGCATTTGTCACCAAACTTCTGAGAAACGCATTTACCGGATACGAGGACTATTATAATCTCGTGACATCTTCTGTCAAGGGATGGGAGGCAGACCGCTTGAACTCAATCGACATTGCCCTGGTTATCCTTGGACTTGCCGAAGCCGAGACATTCCCTGAGATTCCTCTCAAGGTCACGATGAACGAGTACGTGGAGATTTCCAAGTTCTACAGCCAGCCTAAGAGCAGTGCATTCGTGAACGGTCTTCTCGACAAGCTCATCAATCAGTTGGCGTCAGAGGAAAAGATCAAGAAGTCCGGTGCAGGACTTCTGGATACCGCGAAACCGGTTCAGGCATAAAATCTGCATCGTAAAGCCAGTTTGTGGTGTCCAAGCGCCACATTATATATAACGAATTAATAGCCGGAACTTGGACAAACGGCACTTTAACATTGAATTAAAATGAATTTTCTTGTAATGCCACTCCAGGCGGGCGCAACTGCAAACAGCAGTTGGTCAATGTGGGTAATGCTTATCCTCATCTTCGTAGTCATGTGGTTCTTCATGATCCGTCCGCAGCGCAAGCAGCAGAAAGAACTTGAGAAGTTCCGCAACTCGCTCAAGAGAGGTGATAAGGTTGTCACAATCGGAGGCATCTATGGTGTTGTAGATGAAATCAAGGAAAGACAGGTGATCATCAAGGTTGACGGTGACACCAAGCTGAAGGTTGACAAGAACTCTCTTGTCAAGGATTTCACCGAGACACAGCAGTAATATTTCCATTCCGGACTTATGAGTATGCGCGAACTGTTCGGAAAAATATCAGAAAAACTGAACATAAGCGGGAGAGACGCAAAGATTTTCATTGTATCTCTCTTGCTTGCTTTCAGTATATGGCTGATCCATAACTTGAGCCTGAATTATTCTGAAACAGTAAGAATCCCGATAAGTGCCAGATGCGACATTGACGGGCATGCCTACAATTCGTCCAATTCGGCCGTTGTGCTCGCCAGATGCAGAGCCAGAGGATTCAATCTTATCCAGCTGAAGAGAGGTGAGAAGAAATCTCCGGTCCCTGTTGCATTCGCGCCTTCAGATATGCATAAGAAAAGCGACGAGCTGTATTATGTAACATCTGATGACCTGAACAGGTACGCGACACAGATTTTAGGTGCCGGTGCAAAACTCGAGTCTTTTATTTCCGACACAATCGTATTCAGATTCCCTTTCGAAAATCACAAGAGGGTGCCTGTGCAGCCGGTTTATTCGATGTCTTTCAAACCGCAGTACATCAGTGTTGCTCCTTTGAAAGTTTCACCTGACTCAGTTACCATATACGGGGAGCCTTTCCACCTCTCCGGCATTGACAGAGTCTTTACCGGATCCATTTCGCTTTCCGACTTGAGTTCTCAGACCCATGGAGAAGTCAAATTGGATGACATCAAAGGCGTCAGATTCTCTGCGGAGAAGGTGAGATTCAGTCTGGATGTCACCAGGTACGTGGAAATAGATGCAAAGATGCCTATATATACCACGAATGTGCCTAAGGGACGCACACTGATAGTGTATCCGACGACAGCTGATGTCATTTTCAGATGCGTGTTTCCTGTTACCTCAAACCCGGCGGAAGAGGCCAGGATCTGCATTGACTACAATGAATTTGCGAAATCGCTCAAAGGTCAATGCATTCCGACTCTGGAGTCCGTCCCGGAAGGTGTGATTTCATGGACCATAAGACCTGAGATCTTCGATTGTATAGAAAGCAGCAAATGATGGCATTGACAATTTTGATTACAGGCGGTATCGGGAGCGGGAAGTCTGTTGTCTCGGGGATTCTCCGCGGGCGTGGAATACCTGTATATGATACGGACAGCAGAACCAAAGCCCTGTACGAAGGTGAACTTGGAATGCGGCTGGAGGAAGCTTTGGGAAAGAACTTGCATGATGCAGAGGGGCATTTCGACAGGAAAGCTCTGGCATCATTGATTTTCTCAGACAGGCAAATCCTGGAAAGAGTCGAAGAAATTGTCCATCCTGCGGTCCTGAGAGACTTCGAAGAATGGAAAGAGAAACAGGAAAGCACGATTGTCTGCATGGAATCGGCAATTGCATTGGAAAAGCCTCTGTTCAATGACAGTTATGACTTCGTTGTGATTGTCAATGCACCTGAAGATCTCAGAATCAGAAGGGCTTGCAACAGGGATGGCTCGGATGAGATATCTGTACGTAAACGTGTTCAGAATCAGAAAGTTGACTTGCAAAAGGCCAACTTTATAATTGAAAATGACGGCGGTCTCGACAAACTTGAAGCGCAGACGGAACTGATGCTTGAAGCCGCGGCGAACCGGATTTTGAAATAAATAATTATTTATATTATGAAAACAGATTTGACAAGAATTCTTTCAGTGTCAGGCCAGCATGGTCTTTTTTACTATGTTGCACAGGCACGTAGCGGAGCGATTGTAGAGGCTCTTTCTGACAAACGCAGAACTGTGTTCGATATGAAGAGCAGAATCACTACACTTGCTGATATCTCCATTTATACCAATGAGGGTGAACTTAAACTTAAAGAGGTCTTCCTCAAACTGAACGCCGTTCTCGGTGATGCTGACGCTCCTACATCGAAAGCCAGCTCAGATGAGCTCAAGGCCCTTTTCGAGAAGGCAATTCCTGATTACGATGCTGACAGATTCTATGTATCGCACATGAAGAAAGTTGTGGACTGGTACAATGAAATCAAGCATTATGCTTCATTCGATTTCGAAGAGGAGAATGCGGCAGAGGCAGACAACAACTCTGAGGAAAAAGTCAATGAGTAAGAAATCCTTACAGGTCGTCACTCTGGGCTGTTCCAAGAATCAGGTGGATACAGAACATCTTCTTGCACAGGTCAGGGACGATTATGAAATAGTACCTGAAAGAGAGGAGCAGTATGTGGATATTCTGCTCCTCAATACTTGCGGATTTATCGGTGATGCCAAGGAGGAGTCCATACAGGCAATCCTCGAAGCTGTAGAACGCAAGAAGGCTGGCAAAATAGGCAAACTCCTTGTATTCGGATGTCTTTCACAGAGATACATTGCCGACATGCCTGATCTCATCCCGGAAGTTGACGGATGGTATGGTGCACGTGACATTGAACCTGTCGTGAAGGCTCTCGGATGTCAGATGAAACATGACAGGAGGAATGAGAGACTGATTTCCGGCAAGAAATTCCCTTATGCGTATCTGAAGATTTCCGAAGGATGCGACAGAAGGTGTTCCTACTGTGCAATTCCGTTCATCAGAGGTGCACACAGGTCTGTTCCGATGGAAGATCTCGTGGCAGAGGCAGCAAGTCTTGCCGCAACCGGTGTAAAGGAACTTGTACTCATAGCCCAGGATACCACGTACTACGGCCTTGACCTGTATCGCAAAAGGGCATTGGGTGAACTGCTTCAGAAGCTTTCGGAAGTGCCTGGAATAGAATGGATAAGGATTCATTATTCATATCCTGCCGATTTTCCTGAGGATGTTCTTGACCAGATGGCCAATAATCCGAAGGTGTGCAGATACATGGACATTCCTCTCCAGCATGTTGCCGACAAGGTGCTTGACATGATGCATAGGCACGTGGGCGGAGCATGGACCCGTGCGCTCATAAAGAAGATGCGTGAAAAGGTCCCTGGAATTGTGCTGAGGACTACAATGATTGTGGGACATCCGGGAGAAGGCGTGAAGGAGTTCAATGAACTTATGAAGTTTGTAGAGGATGCAAGATTCGAGAGACTTGGCGCATTTACTTATTCCGAAGAGGAAGGAACATTCGATGCCGAGAATTTCAAAGACTCCGTTATGCCGAAAACCAAGCAGAACAGGCTTAAAAAGCTGATGGAACTGCAAAGTGGTATATCATTTGCTTTCAATCAGAGCCGTGTCGGAACTGAGACGAAGGTTATCATTGATGATTATCGTGACGGTATTTTCGTATGCAGAAGTGAATTCGAGAGTCCGGAGGTCGATGGCGAGATTCTCGTCCGCTATGATGAAAAGATGGGACGCGGACCTGAAGAAATGGTCGGAAGTTTCATCAATGTCAGAATAGCGCAGGCTGACGAGTATGATCTTGTTGCGGACTTTGTTTCTGCAATCTGCTGAGTTCCTGACTGTTAGTTAAAAGTACAGAGTAAAAGTTATATTGTATGAAAACGATTTTTTCATTGGCATGTATCGCTGCAGCTGCGACATGCGTTCTGACCTCATGCGATCCTCAGGCATTCAGCATGAACATCGAGATGAGATATCCGTCGAAGTCCGGCATTGACCTGACAGGAAAATCTGTTGCGGTCGTTTATCTGGAAGATGGGGCGGGAAAAGATTCCGTTTTCAGCAGAAATATGGCTGACAGTTTCGCCGCATCCTTGGAAAAGGAGTATTTCGGAGGCGAAACATCCGTACCGCTATATCGTATTGAAAAGACGGGAAACGGAAATTACGCTTCAGTAGATTCCCTTTCACGTCTCGTAATGAGCACGGGTGAAGACGTCATCTTCTTGTTTGAGAGGCCTCGTTTCGGGGAGGCTGTGGTGGAACAGAACACTATAGCACCGGCAGATACTTCTCTGTCCTATGTGGTGAAAGTACCCATGAAAATGAATCTATATGCTTATGATTCAATGGGTAAGATAGATACAGTCTATACCTGGAGCGGCTCCAGAACCCTTAATGCGTCAGTTTCTACGGACGCATATACCGACCCAAAGGAAAAGGCGTGGGATGCTTTGTCAATGCTGCAAATGAATCTTTACTTGGTGGAGGCGGTGTGGATGGTGCAATCCATAGAGCTGCTGGACCATCCCTGTTAGAAGAATGTAGAAAATTACATGGCTGTCCTACAGGTGAAGCAAAGATCACTTCTGCCTATCGTATTCCTTGTGAATATATCATCCATACCGTTGGACCTATCTATTACGGAAATGGTAATGAAGCACAACTCTTAAAGCATTGTTATGTAAATTCTTTACAGCTTGCTTCAGTCAATGGAATTCGAAAAATAGCATTTTCATCTATTTCTACAGGTGTGTATAGCTATCCACTGGATGAAGCTGCACATATAGCATATCAGGCAGTGAAGGAATTTACAGATGCTCTACCAGATGCATTTGATGAAATTGTATGGGTATGCTTTGATGAAAAGACAAAGAAAGCATACGATAAAGCAATCAACAGTTAAAAGGATCCGCATGGGATCCTTTTATATGTTTTGATAGTAATTGTTTAAATCTTCCTGCATCTGTTTTTCAACCATCTTCCAGTCTTCAGCATTCATTTTGGAAAATAAAGCATGATTGA
>OQWM01000050.1_pt1 | contig 52901 bp, 38 predicted proteins | sample 1691531 | NCBI WGS metagenome assembly OQWM01 (sample SAMN03418257, study PRJEB22391) | human gut metagenome | biome: human-gut; feature: organic feature; material: feces | host: Homo sapiens | place: Tanzania | collected 2013-01
TTCGAGGGCGTGGACCCTTCAACTTACGAGGTGAACGGTCTCACACCGGGAACATTCGGAGGTTCGTACAACTACTATCCTTCGGCATTCCAGTTTATATTCGGAGTACAGATAGGCTTCTAAAATCATGAGGAAAATGAAAAATATCATAAGGTTTTCGGCTCTTGCAGCCGTAATTATCGGAGCATCTGCCTGCACGGACCTCAGCGAGACGGTCTACGACCAGGTGATGAGCAACAACTACTATAACACGAAGGCAGATGTCATTCAAGCCGTTTTTCGTCCATTTGAACACGTCTATTGGAGTGAGTATGACATCTATGAGCACGAGGAACTGACCGGTGATCATTTCATCACCCCGACAAGGGGCACCTGGTGGTATGACGGCGGAAAGTGGGAGATACTCCACCGCCACAACTGGAGCAGCATTGAAGACAGTTGGACCTGGACCGGAGAGTGGAACGCCTGCTACACCGGCATCGGACAGTGCAATCTCGTTCTTGACGACCTCTCGAAACTCGACCCTTCAAAGTTCTCACTTACGGAAGCTGAATTCGAGGCTTTCAAAGGTCAGCTCCGTACGATGAGGGCATATCTCTATCTGAGGCTTCTCAACTGCTACAGAAACTGCATTCTGGCCACGACATCCGATGCCTCTGTAAACAATCTTCCTGAAAACAGGACGCAGGTGTCACCGGAAAGACTGTTCGAATTCATTGAATCAGAACTCAAGGATGGCGTAAACTACCTTCCTGCCAAGGTAGGAACGTCCGGCCCGGGCGCAACCCAGGGCTCATTCACCAAAGGTGCTGCAGCAGCGCTCCTGGTGAGACTCTACCTCAATGCTGAGAAATGGATAGGCATTGACCATTATGAGGACTGCATCAGCTGGTGCCGCAGAATCCGTGGAGGAGAGTTCGGAGATTACAGTCTTGCCGAGAACTGGTGGGAACCATTCGACTGGAACAATGAAAACTGCAACGAAGTCATCTTTGGTTTCCCTGGCTCTTATACCACCCAAAGTTGGCACATGCAGAACAACAAATCCACTTTCTACGGACGTTGTCTTCCTTACGGCTGCGCCAACTATCTCGGTGTCGAAGGCAATGGCGAGAGAAACCCTAAATATGCTCTGTCGCCGAGCTACGACAATCAGAATCCGCGTCAACTTTTCGACTACAAACTTGGAATGCCTTCACAGAAGTTCCAGAAATATGCCGGTGACAAACGCTGGGCACAATACAGGAATACGAGCGTGAACACCCGCGAGGGAATGTTTTTCCTTGAGGGAAAAATTCCGAACTCAAAGACAGCTTCCGGTTATGCGATGAATCCTGACAATCAATATGTTATCTATCTCCGCGACCAGGTCGGTCAGTTCTTGAACAAGGGAGAAGAGGGGGTTATTGTCGGTCCCGGCAAGGAATCAAAACTCGGAAACGGAGACTTCAACTCATGTCTTTTCTGCGTGAAATATCCGTTTTACTCCTTCACCGGAGGCTACTACATCGAGTCTGACCTCACTCTCATCCGCTATACGGAAATTTACTACTCGGAGGCTGAGGCTCTTCTCCGCACCGGCAATGCAGACGAGGCGGGAAAGCTTCTCAACCAGGTCAGGAAGAGGAACTATACCGATTTTAACTCATCAATAGCCTATCAGCCGGAAGGCAGCGTAAAACTCGATCTCGATGAGATGCTCGACGAATGGGGACGGGAGTTCATTCAGGAAGGACGCCGCAGGACAGACTTGATTCGTTTCGGAAGATTCCAGGAGGCTTGGTGGGACAAACCTAAGGATTCCGACACACACTATGAACTTTTCCCTATTTCCCGTCAGGCTCTGGAACAGAACAAATATCTCAAGCAGAACCCGGGATATGAAGACATTAACAGATAAGGAAAGATAATTATGAATATAAGAAGAACATTTATTATGACAATCGCCGCCCTCTCCCTTTTGGGAGCCGGCGCTTGTCAGAAGACATATCAGATGGTTCCGCCTCCTTCTGCGTCCTCAAGCGATGATAGCCTTGATGACGAAGACTTCGGAGGGAACAAGGAAACTGCCATATTCGTAACTCCGTACGGTGAGGGAGAAATGGACGGCACATCGTGGGATAACGCCATCGACGCGGACACATTCCTGAGCCTTCTTTCAGACCAGACGGATTTGTCAAAGGCTAAAATCTATCTTGCCGAGGGTGACTATTATATGTCAGGCGGTTCTGTTTTCGGTCCGGAGATAAGGAAGAAAATCGGTTCCGTAATGGGCGGATACAGCATTCTGAGCAAAGGTACTGACCTAAATTCGCGGGACGTGGCAAATCATACGACAGTATTCAGCGGCGACGTGAACAAAAACAAAAGAGCCGACGAGGGAGACTGCGGACTTCTTTGCGTTCTTGGAGGAACATCTTCTTTTGACGGAATCGTATTCCGCAACGGCTACATCAACGAAAAGACTGCTTCCTCACAGAAGAGCGGAGCCGGAGTCTTTGTTGACGGCGATGCCGATACTTGGGTAGAATTTGTAAATTGCCGTTTTGAGGATTGCGTGAGTGCAGCCAGCACCCCTAGCTATGCCGGAGGTGCCGCAGTCTATGTCAAGGCAGGACAGGCAAGACTCAAAGCTTGCGAACTCAGCGGATGCTCAGGAGCTTCGAGAGGAGGTGCGCTCAGATGCAACAATGACAAGGCTATCCTGTTCCTCGACAAGTGCAGCATCCACGGCAACAGCGTCAATTACGACTGGGGTTCAGGCCTGCAGCTCTCTTCCGGAACAATCTGCGTCAACAATTCGACCTTCTGCTCAAATGTCGTTGGCTGGCCAGGATCTGGTGGAACCGTCAACGGCGGCGGTGCGATGCTGGTTCTCAACTCTACGATAATTTCAGATGACACCACTGCCGGAATCCGCTGCGAATCCGACGCAAGAAACGCTTCTTTCTTTGCGAACAACATAAGCCTGAACACAAACGGCGCTCCGGGCTTCCTCCTCAACGGAGACGGAAAAGTCGCGGTTTCAGGCGGTCACAACATATTCAACAGGGTGGCCGGAGCACTCCAGAGCGCTGCTTCTGATGTCACATACGACACGGACCTTAAGAATTTCGGCTCTCTGGCGGAAGGAACATACACTTGGGATCATTCCAAGATTTCCCTCGGAACATTCGCTACGGCATCAGAAATCGAGGGTTACGCACGGGGATTCAAACCGGAGGTATGTCCTGTAGCAGAAATCGGAAAAGTCTTCGCAGAATGGTGTGACGGTTTCGATGTGGACGGTCGCGGCAAGTCGAGAAATCCTGCCAAACTCCTCCCTGGTGCATACGACCCGTGCCTTGATGGTGAGGCTTCCCAGACTCTGCGTTTCAGCGTGTCAGCCACTCCTTTCTCCGATGCGAATACCCTCAGTCGTCCGGAATCCTTCGGTTTTATTCTCACAAATCCGGAAGGAATCTATTCTTACAACAAGAAAATGATTCTTCGCGGGAACGAATATATTGCCGAGGACGGAGAAACTATGTTGTGGGACGGCAAGGGTACGACAGTGACAGTCACTGCGTATGCCCCTTATGCAGACGTGGTTGACGGCTCCGTCGCTGTGTCTTGCCCAAGCAATCAGGCTACAGCAGCAGAACTCGGCGCCGCAGACTTCGTGCTTTGGAAAGGCAGCGTGAATCCATCTACAGACCTTTCTGACGGCAAGATTCAGCTTAGACTCGGCCACCTCAACACAAGGCTGATTGTCAAACTCACTCTGGACGGTCCTCCTGTCGTGACGTCGAAAATTGCATCTCTTTCTGTCGGAGGACTCAAGGCGGAGGGTAAATGCGACCTCAGCGCGGATTCACCGGTGGTTGTTGCCGGCGGCGCTCCTGTCAATATGTTCCCTAATGTCGGAGAGAGCTCTTATGAACTCATCACTGTGCCGCAGACTGTTTCGGCCGGTTCACTCTCGGTTAAGGCAACTTATAACAAGCGCCAGTATGTTTGGGCATCAGCGTCCGACGTGACACTCGCCCCCGGCAAGACAGCCGAGCTGACAATCAACATTTCAACAACAAAATCGGCCTCTTCCGGCCAGATGTCAATAACCATAAAATAATAGGGAAATGACTATGAAATCAGGAATATCAAAATTGATGGCCGTTCTTGCAGCGACACTTGCGTTCTCTTCTTGCGAGAAAGAAAAAGTGCAGCTTTCATTCGACAGTGACGATCGTGCCATACACATAATCCCGGAAATAGCTTCTCCATACACGAAGTCAAATCCGATTACGGATGGGAAAGAGACAGAGTTCAATAAGGGTGATATGATTGCCCTTCTCTGCAACGACGGTCACGTGACATACAAACTGACCGACAAAGGCTGGAAGACGACAGACTATTATTATCTGCGTTGGGGTTCCGCTCCGGTCAGCTACTCGGCATTTTACCCTGCCACGGAGAAATCAACGACTTTCGGCAACTTTGAACTCCAGTCTTCACAGCGCACGGCAGAACGTCTTGCTGCGGCTGATTATATGACCTGCACAGTTGCCGATGCTGTCAAGACGGACGACGGAAGCCTTCACCTGAAAATGGAAAGGCAGATGGCCAAAGTCAGCTTCACGCTGTCCGGAATTGAAGGCAGCGCCCGCGTTCAGGGATTCCGCGTGTGGACCTCGACAGGATTCACCGAGGGACAGCCGAACTCGGACAGGATGTATGTCAGCCCTTATATCGTGACTGCTGAAGGCGCCGTTTCCGGACAGAATGGAACCGCATACACCGCGATTATCGTCCCTTCCGAGGCTGACGCTTCAAAGGTTTTCGTCACATTCAACTACCAGGGAAAGGATATCACATTGACCGGAGTGCCTGAGCTCAAAAAGGGCTTCAGATATGATATGAACATAAACATCTCCGGAACAATCGTTTCGATTGACTCTCCTTCCGTGGCTCCTTGGGATGAAGGCACGACTCTCATTCCTGGAGGCAATGCGGAGAAAGTGCCGCTGCTTCCTTACTTTGTGAGGCCGGTGGTATCCGGAACCGGAGACGGTCTCTCTTGGGAGAACGCGATGGGAATGGCTGAGTTCCTCAAGATGATAAAGCAGAAAAACGGCAGTCAGGCAGAGTCTGATGAAAATGCCGACAATGTGGACGACAGGGACTTCTACTTTATCGGCGGAACCTATTCCGTAGAGGACATAAAAGTGGAATACTCAGGCTACGGTTCAAGAGTGAAATTCCGTGTACACGGTGGTTACGACCCTGCAAGCAAAGGTACAGACGTCAGCAGCAGGAACTCTGAAACAGTGTTCGACGGAAGCGGAAACAGCCGTTTCCTCGCCCTCGGCAACCAGACAGAACTGACGTTCGACGGTATCACATTCGCCAACTTGAAGAGCAGCGCTTTGATGACAGACCACGAGGGGTGTATTTCAATCGCTGCCGGAGGATCAGGTGAATCCCGCGTGAACTTCACGAACTGCACATTCCGCAAATGTACGGCGTCAGGCGGGCAGAATCCTATACTGATGGTCAGAAAGGGACTTGCAAAACTCAACAACGTAGTCTTCGACGATTGCCGTGCAGATGGCAGTGGCGGTCCTCGTGGGCTCATTCGTCTCGCCCAGAAAGAGAGTAGGGTTTATCTTAATGCCTGCACTTTTGTCAAGAACACTTATGGTGGTGGCGGATACGGTCAATTTGTGCATCTTAATGATTTCGGAGGCAATGTTTGTCTTCATAATGTAACCTTCCCGGGAAATGACGCGGGCTGCGGTACAATCGGTGTCGTGAACGGAGCAGGCGGAATGCTCATCGCGTCAAGCACAATCGTAGCATCCAACGCCAATCCTGCAATCCGCTGCGAATCAGACCCGAAGAGCGGTTCCCGTCTCGTGAACAGTCTCATCATCCAGGAGCAGGACAAGACAGCCATTGATATGTCGTCGTCCGGCAGAAAACTGAAGTCCCTCGGAGGCAATGTGATTGTCGGAGGCATCAATGTCAACAGCCAATATGAGGCTTCATCCAATGACGACGCATTCGCCAACAGGGCAGCAGCTGCGGCGCTTAAACTTGAATGGAAACCCGAGTCACGTCACTATCTCTGGAACGGAACCACGACCTTCACGAAGTTCTCACTCGAACAGCTCCGCTCTGCAATCAAGTCCTACAGCAACGCCAACACCGGAAAACTCTATGCCGGTTCTACCGAAATCTATGACGGCAGCAAGGCAGGCGAGGACTTCCTCAGCTGGCTCGACAGCATCAATGCTTTCGACATCTACGAAAACAGCTCAGCCGTATGGCCGGGCTCATACCAAGGCAAATAAATTAACTTTCGGGGTATGCTCTCAATGGCCGTCACGGCTTTTGGGGCATACTTCATAAAAACTACGTAATTATGTCTGTATTACACAAAAACGACCAAAGGGGGGGGCAGGATTACAAGTCACCCGAAATGATGATTACCGATGTTGCCGCAGAGTGCGGCTTTGCGACATCCGGCACTAAACAGTATGGTGTAGGGATTGATTCCTACGATTATGATGATGAATTATAATGGAGGATTGATGATGAAAAAGTTCAATTACATTATGGCTGCAGTTTTGGTGGCAGCAATGTCCTCTTGTACAGAAAAGATTGAGGAACCAACACCAGGAGTCTCCCGTAACGATTATGTCGCTCCTGTTGAGGGCGCAACGTTCTCGCTCGTAGCATCTGCGTCAGAAGAAAACGACGTCGACGCTCAGTCCAAAGCCCTTTTCGACGGGAATCAACTTGTTTGGTATGAGGGTGACGCTCTGAATGTCTTCGCATCTTCTGAAAACTCATACGAATTCAAATTCGCTCCGAAGGGGGGCGCAGCGTGGAATAAGCAGGGTAACACATTCTGCACCACGGAATTCACTCCGGAGGAGGGAAAGACTTATGATTACACTGCTGTCTTCCCATTCGAGTCCGGCCTGACTATGGATCCTGAGGGTTGGTTGTATGGGAGCGTTGACGGCGCCCCTGTCAAAAAGACCTATTCTCTCTACACTCCAGAGCAGAAAAGAAACGGAAACAAAGCACACCTTGAGACTATGCCTCTTTATGGCACGGCGCAGGCGACCGGCTTCGATGTTCCGCAACTTACTATGCACAACGCTGTTTCCATAATCGAGGTAGAGATAGCCAATAAACTTTCTCTGGCTCCGATGGAAGTGACTAAGGTAAAATTCTCTTCCGACTGCATTTCATTCGGCGGCGAGTATTATCTTAACGCAAAGACTGGAGAACTTGAGCTCAAGGAGGGCACGGGAAAGAGTGAAGTTGAACTCGTGTGCAAGAATGTGTATGACAATGGCAGCCACAAAGAGATGATAGTAGCAGGAGGATACGGTTGGAACGCTATTGCCGTCGCTCCTCAGACCGTGAATGGAGAAATCTCTGTGGAGGTCACGACAAATCAGGGAACAATCTCTGCGACAAGGACTCTTAAGGACATAACATTCAATGCAGGACGAATAAGAAAAATCAAACTCGAACTCGATGAGTCTGTACGCAACATTTTCGTCAAGGCGGATGCTGCTGGCGGAAAGGACGGTTCTTCCTGGGAGAATGCATTCAACATCACAGAGTTCCTTGATTTCATAAAACAAAACGAGTCTGACTCCGACAACAATGCGATAAAACTTGAAGGACGGAACTTCTATATCGCCGGAGGAACTTATGCGGTCACAGGACGCAAAATCGAGTTTTCCGGATATCCGCGCAGAGTCAAGTTCAATGTATTTGGCGGTTATGACCCGGCAAGCACAGGAACTGATGTCAGCAAGCGCGATGTTTCCCTCTATGAAACTGTCTTTGACGGAAATAGTACAAACCGCTTCCTCACCCTCGGCAACCAGACAGAGCCTACATTCGACGGCATCACTTTCGCGAACTTGAAGGGCAGCGGTGAAGGTTGCATCATGTTAGCGGCCGGAGGTTCCGGAGATGCCCGGGGAAATTTCACGAACTGCAAGTTCAAGAGTTGCGTCTCGGATGCAGTCAATCAGATACCGGTTCTTCTTGTTTATAAGGGAATGGTAAGGTTGAACAACGTCTTGTTTGACGGCTGCCGTGCAGGGAAAGACGCACGAGGGCTTATTCGTGCAGTAAATAACACGAGCCGTGTGTATATGAATGCATGCCGTTTCGTGAACAATACCTTCAGCGGAGGATTCGGTCAGTTGGCTCACGTGAATGAAGGCATGGTCTGTCTCTACAATGTGACTTTTGCACATAATGACGAGTGGGCCGGGACCGACGGAGTTGTTAATGGTGGTGGCGGAATGCTCGTTGCTTGCAGTACACTTTCTGCGGCAAACTGGGGTGCAGTGGTACGCTGCGAATCTGATTCGAGGAATGGTTCTATGCTTGTAAACAACCTTCTCATTCAGGAAAGAGGACAAAAGGCCGTGGATATGCCGAATTCTGGCAAGACTCTCAAGAGTCTTGGTGGAAACGTTCTCATTGGCGCGGTGAATGCCGGAAACGGACAGTTCGTCTCTGTTTCAAATGACCAAACTATTGCCAATGTCGCTTCTGCTTCAGCGCTGAACCTCTCGTGGGAAGAATCATCTATAAAGTACCTGTGGAACGGCACGACATCTTTCACGAAGCTCTCGGACGCAGAGGTTAGCGCAGCTATCAAGTCCTGCAGTAACACCATGTGTGGAAAGGTTATGGCCGGCGACAAGGAAGTCTATGACTTTGCCAAGATTGGCGAGGACTTCTTCGGTTGGCTCGACTCCATCGGGGCTTTCGATAAAGACGGCTACGACAATCAGCGTGGCACCGCTTGGTGGCCAGGCTCATACCAGGGCAACTGATACTCCGGATTTGACTCTACACTGACAGATTGATCAGTAACTGAAAGTGGCTGATTCCAAACAGCGGTATCAGCCACTTTGGTTTCTTAGTAAACACAAAATGTATGAAATTTAGAAAAATTCTATTATTTGCGACAATCTCTTTTATCCTAGCGCCAGCCTGTGCACCGAAATCGTCGGAATGGACGGGATGGACAAACCCGCTTTTCGAAGGGCAGTATGCCGACCCTGAGGGGATAATGATTGGAGATGAACTGTGGATATATCCCACAGCATCGCATCCTTTTGAGCAGCAGCTCTATATGGACGCCTTCTCCTCCAAAGACCTCAAGACCTGGACCAAGCACAGCAACATCATCACCAACAAGGAGATAAGCTGGCTCCAGAAGGCTCTCTGGGCACCCGCAATCGTGCATAAGGACGGAAAGTTTTACCTTTTCTTCGCCTGCAACGACGTTTATGAGGGAGACACGGGCGGCATAGGTGTAGCTGTGTCGGACAAGCCCGAAGGCCCTTTTCACGACCTCCTCGGCAAACCGCTCCTGAACGACATCGTCAACGGAGCCCAGCCTATCGACCAGTTTGTCTATCAGGACCCGGCATCAGGAGACTGGCTGATGTTCTACGGCGGTTGGGGACGCTGCAATCTCGTCAGGCTCGCGGATGATTTCAAATCCATTGTCCCGTTCGAAGACGGAAGTCTGTTCCGGGAGGTTACGCCTGAGGGTTATGTAGAAGGACCATTTATGATCCAGCGTGACGGAAAGTTCTATTTTATGTGGAGCGAGGGACAATGGCGTGCGGATAACTACCGCGTCGCCTACTCCATTTCCGACACTCCATACGGCCCGTTTGAAAGAATAGGAACCATTCTGGAAAGTGACCCGGAGCACGGAACAGGTGCCGGACATCACAGCGTCGTGCGACGTGGCGATGATTTCTACATCATCTACCACCGCCATCCGCTCGGCTCCACCGACGGAGACAACCGCGTAGTCTGCATCGACCGTCTCGAATTTGACGAAAACGGCCTCATCCTTCCGGTGAAGATGTCCTGATTTCGGCAAAATGAATGAGGGATTTATCGGTTGTAGCCCTTTGCGGACAAAAACTCCCAAATGCGGTCGAGGTGAGTGTAGCTTCCCGTGCCTGGAGAGCAGCTGCGCTGAAAACAGTGTCCGCGAAGGGCGAGAGTGTGGAGTTCTGACTGAATGCCCATCGCTCTCATTTTCTCCCAGCATTTCACTGAATTCATCGAGGCCCAACCGTCTGCGTCGCCGTGAATGAACAGCATCGGAACCGTCTTGAGGTCGAAACTGAATTCCGGGACAAGAACTGCATCGTCTTCATTTCCACCGCCGGTGTTATTTCTGTCGATTCCGTCGGTGAGAGCGTATGCCGGGTAGATACCGATTCCCCACTGGACGCTGCAGGAGAGTTTGTCGATGTCATCCTTTGGAAGATAGGAATTATGGAGGGACGATGTCACGCCCATAAGTGTGAGGTGTCCGCCGGCCGAGCTGCCCATGATTCCGATTCTGTCCGGGTCAAGCCCCCTCGAAGCAGCCTCGCTGCGAACAATCTTTATCGTGCGCTGGAGATCTTCCCACGCTGTGGTGTGCTTGGACAGGCCTTCCGGACGCGGTGTGCGGTATTTGAGAGTGACTACCGTCATTCCCTTGCTGTTGAGGTAGCGGCGTGCCGGCGCAACTTCGAATCCGTTAGGGTCGTTGCCCTGATACGAACCTCCGGAGTAGATGATTTGAATGGCTGTGGTCGTGAGCTTCGCCGGGATGTGCCACTCAATATAAGGCGTGCACTGTTTCTCCTGCTCATTTGGCATCATTCCCTCCGGCCATACATTCTCTCTTATAAGCTCGGCCCTGTCCTCGTCGGAAGAATACACGTCCATAATCGGCACTTCAGCGGGCACCGGCCCCATATAGCCCATCTGCCTCATAAATTCCACAGCACGGTCGAAGCCAAATGCGCCGTGTCCCTTGTCCGGATAGAGATGAAGTTCCGCCGGAATATTCATACGACGCAACTGCCTGTAGACCAGAGTGGAAGCCGTTGGGGTGTAGGGATCCAATCCGCCGTGGTGCAGACTCATCGGGCAGGTTTTTTCGTCGAACTTGAAGACAGAACTGAGCCTTACGTCAGTCCCGTAGCCATCCCGCGATGCAGGAGTGCCGGCTTCCCCGTCCGTCGTGGCGTATGCCGGAGCATTGACAATCGCCCAGTTTATGTGGCAAGGAATGCTGTCCAGCGCATCTACCGGTTCGTAAGCCTTTGTTTGTGAGGATGTTCCGAGAAGCAGCGCGAGGTGTGAACCTGCCGACATTGAGATTGTTCCGATTTTCTCCGGGTCGAAACCACGCTTTTCTGCGTCTTTGCGAACCAGACGGACAGCCCTCTGCCCGTCTTCCCAGGCCGTCTGCCAGATAGGGAGACCCGTCGGACGCGGGGTGCGGTAGACAAAATTCACGCACTGGAAGCCGAGCGCGGTCAGTTTTTCCGCCCAGCCGGCCACGAGTTTCACGTCGCAGCAGCTGTTATAACCTCCTCCGGAAATGAGAATCATACAGGCTCCGTTGCGCACATCCGCTTTCGGAGCGTCGTACCATTCAATGTAGGCCGTGCGATGTTTTTCTGCCTTGAATCCCTTCTGAGCCGCCTCGTCCGTCATCGCGGCAATCTGATGTTCCTGCCTGTGAGGCATCTTGCCCTTCGGCCAAACCGCTACTCTTTCGCCTGCAAAGGCAAGTGAAGAAAAGAGCAAGAAGGCGGCAAGAGCCGATGCAATGCAATTGTGTTTCATAAAAAAGTGGTTTTATTAAATAATTTTATCTTTTATAGTCAAACTAATCTCTCGTATTTCTTCTGTACTGTCAGAACATATTGATGCTGAGGACTGGGCCGATGTAGAACTTCGGGATGTTCGGGATGCCGAGGGCCTTGCCGACGGTTGTGAGGCCGTTCCAGTCGGGAGCACCGTTGAAATTGACGCTGACTCCGAGTGTGCAGGGGATGGTGAGCCAGAGTATGCACTGGATGTCGAGTGCTAAGTCGAAGCCGTAGGTCATCAGGGCACCGGGGCCGCTGCCGAGTCCGAGCGCTGAGTTGCTGAAGAGGGTGCAGTCGAAATGCGGGGTCAGCAGCAGGCGGCGGACGTAGAGGCAGCTCCAGAGGAGGGAGCGGTCGCCGACGTAGATTGGAATGGCATAGTCGGCGGTGAACTTCGCGAGATTTTCGGTGTGCTGGACGAGGGCGGAGCGGAGCGACGCCTCCTGGATGCCGCGCGGGAGGATGTTCAGGGCCGAGGTGCTGAAAGGGGCACCGGTGTAGAGCCTGCCCTTTTCTCGTGTAGGTATCTGTCCCTGCCACAGTCCGGTGAGCTTGAGTCCCTGCTCGGGAACGACTCCGGGAAAGTAGCCGTAGGCATAGCCGAATGCTGCGGGAGAATACCAGTGGGTCATTCCGAGAGGGTAGCTCAGCCCCGCCTGAACGCCACCGCCCCAGCGCGGGAATACCCCCGAATTGTTCACAGGAAGAACTCCGTAGAGACTTGCCGAGGCAGTGAGGTTTTGTGCCGGCAAGTTCTTGAACGACTTCATCTTGCGCTCCGGCACCCAAAGCATTGAAGCACCCTCAGGCGTGACGGTCTTACCGTCAGTGACAATGCCTGCCTTCTTGAAAATGTATGCGTTGGCGTCCCGGCGGTCGTTGCTTATGTAGTAGCTTACGCGCGGGGTGAAGCCCCTGCTCCAGCCGCCAGAGGAGAACTTGAACGGGATGTATGCGCTGATGCTTCCTGAGATGTTCGGAACCGACGGATGTGCCTCGGAGCGCATGGTGATTGCATAGGCGTTGTCTGACACCTGGTGGAGTGCGATGCCGCTTTGCCGCGCCGCCCTGTCGTTGAAATCGATGTTGAGTTCAAAGACTGGATATAGTCCCGTGTACTTGAGGTTGAGATGCGCGGAATGTCTCCAGTGGGCCTTATCATAGGGGTCCTTGTGCGCCGAGTATCCGACAATGCCGGAAAATGTGCCGAACTGGTTCTGGAGAACTGCCGTCGCTCCGAGGTTTACATAGTCGAAGATGTTGTCTCCCAAATCGTTGGCATTCATCAATACGGGGATATTGGCATAGAACGGTGCCCACGAGTGTACGCGGAACATCTGCGGAACCTTGTAGTATCTGCGGGGCTTGGACAGTGTCATGGTGTCGGCCCGTGCAGCCTCTGTCTCAAGCAGTTCCGCATTCCCGTAGAGTTTCTCGGCCCGTCTTCGCGCCTGCTCCGAGAGCTTTTCCGCTATTGGCCAACTGTAGCGTTCATTCCAGTCCGCCTCTTTATTGAAGAGTTCGCCGGCGGCCGTTCGGAAAATCATCTTTCCCTTTGTCGTCTGCGAAGAGTAGTAGAGCCATCTGCCATCCTCATCAAACTGATAGTCAGAGGCTCCGTAGCGCGTCGAGGTCAGCTGCCGCAGCGTCCCGTCCGCCGGATTGAGGCTATAGAGTTCATTGACTCCTGTTCTGTCGGAGGTGAAAAGAAGCACAAACTCTTCTTCTCCGGCCTTCCTCACGCTTTCAGTAGACGGCCTTTTTCCGCTCTGCAGGTTCTTTATCTGCACGGGCTGCGGTTCCAGCACCTTCTCCCAAAAGAACTCTCCCGCAGGGACTTCGTAACAAAACTCATTCGGACTGCGGAACGCTCCCGCGAGATTGTAGCGGTGGTCAGGAGCGACGTCGAGTCGATATATTCCGAACCCGTTCCCCGATATTCCCGAAACATAAACTTCGTCTCCGATCCACGCCGTCTCAACGAATTGCAGCGAATCCGGTGAATCGAACGCCATTTCACGTTTTCCGCTCTTCAGATTTATGAACGTCAGGCGTGAGCCTCCTTCCGGACGGTTTTCGACTGCAACCGCATGCGCATATTTTTCCGAAGGCACGGGATTATACATCCACCCTCTATTCGCCAGACTCTTCGTCGTCTTCCCGTCAACCCGTATATTCCTGATTCGTGAAGTGTATTTCAGCGTCCAGCGTGCGTCGGGCACCGATTCGCTCCAATATAGTCTGTCCGTTACGGGCGAATGCCTCAGTGCTCCGGCATAACTCCCGAAATGTGTGACGAACCTTTCCGAAAACATGTTCTTCGACGTCGGCTCATTTTTGGGGGATATGTCGTCGTCTGCATCTTTTTTCGGGGATATGTCGTCGTCCGCGTCATTTTCTGATATATCCGTATCCGTCGGAAGTTGAATCTTTATGAGCTGGTAATTATCTGTATATCCGTGTTTTACGGCAAAAAGTTCATCCCCTACAACCAACAGGCTCTCATAGTCCGCAGGCTTCTTCGGCGTTCCCGTAACCTGCTCCATAGCCATATAGGGCCGCCTCTTTTCGGCATCGGCACGCCACACCGCCGTCACACTGTCGCGCACCGCCGGAAAGGAGTTCACAAGGTCTTTCCCTGTCGTCCGTTTCGCAACCACCTCGCGCACGTCGAGCCTCAGAGGATGCCGTGAAGCGTAGTCCAGATACTCGGCCATGTAGTCGTCCCTGTCGTACATCCAGCGCAGCCCGCCATAGGTCAGATAGCCGAGCGCGTACCAGTCAGGGGTGTAGTTCCGCTGGGAGCCGAACCTCCATTGGTCCCAGTCGCGCAGGTCGCCTTGGTCGAAGCAAACCATGTAGTAGTTCAGAAAATCGGCCTTGCGTCCGCGTCCGGAGCGCGTCAGTTCCGTCTCGGCAACGACCGCGTCCCCCTCCAGCAGCGAGTTCTCCGTGTAGAGTCCGGCCGTAAGCCCGTTCCACATCTCGCCGAAGAACCAGCCGAAAGGCCTCTGCGCATGGCTCAGCCCGAACTGCATCTGACTGATGTGCCGCGACTCGTGCACCGCCAACTGTGCCGACCAAGGGGTTGCCTCCGCACCATAGACCTGCGGCATCGTGTAGGCATCCATCCTTTTCGGCGCCCATGCCACGGAACCATTTGACACAGAATTGTATGCGTGCAGTACCACCGGCATTTTCCCGCGTATGCATTCCCCCGGCAGGTAGCCGCTCGTGAGCCCCACAGGCTTCCTGAAGCGTTCCATCTCCCGTGCATAAACCCGCGCCAGAGAGTCCAGCCCGCGTGGGTAGATGATGCGGTAGTTCTCGCTCTCTATGCTGTACCATTTCCTGCATCCCGGGTCGTCCCCGGCCGTGAAGAACTGTGCCCTCGCCGCGAGCGGCAGAAGTAGCAGAAGCAGTGCTACGGCTGTTTTTTTGTATGCTTTTTTCATTTATGTCATTCAAAAACCAACTCGACAAAGTTATTGTTTTCTTGCGGCAATTCCCAAAACCGGCGTGATTTTCGGAATATAGTAATCGTTAAAAAATAACTTGAACAATTTGCGTATCTTTATGGTCTATATTTATTTTCTCATCAGTCGTGTACATCCAGTACACTCCTTCTTCCAAAAGAAATCTATCCTCATAAATCTGATACAAATTTAGTTCAACTTATTTTTTAACGCTTACATAATTCCCAAAAGTTTCAAAATTTCATCGTAACACGAACATTTCTTTGTTTATTCGGAGAATCGTCCGTAACTTTGCAACCCGTTGGCACTGTGGTGTGTGTCAACGGATTTTTGTATATGAGAGTGTCCGTCTCCTTTGTGAACGGGGCGGCATTACGGTCTGGGGAAGTGTCGGACAACGAAATAAAAAACAAACAACCTTTATAATTTCAGTACTATGTTCACAAAACACTCTATGTCTCAGGGCTATGAGACACCTTTGGTGTGTATGCACCAAATTTCAGCCGAATCCGGCTTCGCGACGAGTCTTGAGTCGCAGTCAATCAAGCAATGGGTCGAGGAAGACGACCAGAACAATTCCCTCAGTTTCTAACAATCAAATCCTTAAAGCTATGAGAAAGTCATTTATTTACGCTGCGGGTTTGATGTGCCTTGCGCTCTCTATCACCGATTGCCAGAAAGAACTTGTGGATCAGACAACTCCGGCATCAGAACCTAATTTTGAACTTTTCGCCCGCCCTGTCACCACCAAGACTGCCAACAACGGCCTTGACACCAAGTGGGTTGCGAAGGACACCATCAATGTATTCCACGCCGCAGCCGGTTCAACCGAATACGTCAGCGACGGTAAGTTCACCGTCAAGGACATCGAGACCGGCCGCTTTGACGGAACGGTTTCCAAATCCCTTTCCGCCTACAAATCGTATGACTGGTATGCGTTCTATCCGTATACCTCTCAGATTTCGACACCTGGAGATAGGGAAGTCGGTTGGGTTACTGTCGGCGGAACATCACAGACTCAGACAGGCAATGGCAGCCGTGCGCATCTCGCCGGGGGGCCTTGTCCTCTCTACGGCATCGCCTCAAATGTCGCTTCTGACAAGGTCCCGTCCATTGAGATGAACCACTTGACATCCGTCATCAAAGTCTCTGTCACAAACAACAGTGGCGAGGACTTGACCGTCAGCAGTGTTTCATTCACCGGAACAGAAGACATCGTCGGAACATATTTCATCAATTTTGCAGCCTCTCCGGTCGCCTATAAGTCAAGCGGAAACACTTATGTCTCTTCAACCGCTTCTCTCACGGTTTCCAGCGGCGAAGCTCTCGCAAATGGTTCGTCAGCAGATTTTTACATCGCACTCAAACCATTCACTGCCAAGACCGGTTCCACTCTCAAACTCGCCGTCAACGGCTACGAGAAGACCCTCACCCTCAAAAATGACATCACCTTCACCGCCGGCCATATCAAACCGCTGAATTTTAATTATGATACATCTTTAAAGACTGCAACGTTTAATTTTGCAGATCCGGAGAGTCTGGGACTTACAAAACCTGCGCAGTCTGGCGAGACAAAAATAGAAACTCCAATAGCCAAAGATGGTATAACTTTGACAACTGCAAATGGAAGTACGGCAACTCGCATATATAATAGCAAAGGTTCTTGTGACTTGCGTGTTTATAAGGATGGCGGAAAACTGACATTCTCTGCAGCAGATGGCTATTTGATAAAATCAATTTCTTTCGTTGGAGGTAAAACCACGGCGATTAGTGTTGATAGTGGCGTTTATGCTGATAATGTGTGGACAGGAAAGAGCCAATCGGTTACTTTTACTGCGACAAATACTTTACAGATATCATCTGCGTCCCTCGTGTACGAAAAAGGTGTTGTTTTGCCGTCTCTTGCAACGCCGGAGGTAATAGCTTTGCTGGAAAACATTAACTCAATTGCCGCAATGTGGGATGCAGTTGATGGGGCAAAGGATTACACCGTAACTTGCGGTGAGCAGACGTTTACAACGGCGGATACGAAATACACCTTTACTAATCTCGCCTACTCAACTGAATATACCGTTTCTGTAGTGGCTAACCCTTCCGACGAAACCACCAACGCTCCATCAGCAGCCGGTAAATCCGAAATCGTCAAAACCGGAGCCAATCCTGCTGGTGGAACGGTTGTTACTTATCAACATATATTTACGTCTAAACCAGGAACAGGAAGTAATGTGAAGTTGTCGAATGTTTCTTGGACTATCGCGGCAACAAATCTTGGCGCTTATAATTCTACCAATTATGCTGGAGTTCAGTTTGGAACAAAAAATGCTGCTGGCTCTATTAGCTTAACTTCATCTGTTTGGTCATATTCTAATAAAACTAGAATCACAGAAGTTAGAATTTGGCTTAATGCAGGAAGTGGAACTCCTACTGCTTCGGTAACGATTGGAGGGAATGCTACTACATCTGATGGAACGACAGTTGAGAAGAATACTTCAGCTAAGTCTTATAAAGATGCTACTAAAATAACATTCACGCCAACCGATGGAGGTGATACTGGCGTTGTTGTTATAAAAGCCTCAACTACCTCAAAGGCTGGTTATATATGTGCAATTGAAATTGATTGTATGTAGGACCTTTTTATGGTTTCATCCCCGCCCCAGCCAACGCTCCAGGCGGGGATTAATGTCTATTCTGCAAAATTTTGCATCGGAAAATAAGAAATGAAAAGCCCCGAAAAGGAATGAAAACAAAATTACCTTGTAACTACCTATAAATAAATATGGTTTTAGTGGTAAAGGACGAAAAAACCTTTTCACCGCTTTTCAATAGAGTTCATATACATCATGACATACGCTCAATTAACGGCCAAAACGCAGGAGTCATTTGTCATTTCCGAGCAAAACCCTTAACTTTACAGGGAAATTTACAGGGGAACTTTTACCGCTTTACAGGGTAAGTTTTCCATTTCCAGGGTAAGTTTATATGAGGATAGAAAACAACATACTCATCGCCGAATGCACGGCCTACGACTTCAAGGGAGAACTTGAAAAGAAGAAGATTCGCGACTGGCTCAAAAGCATCAGCGCTTTCGCCAACTCCTATGGCGGCAGCCTCTTCTACGGTGTGGATAAGAAAGGACGCATCGTAGGGATTGATGACCCGCAGGCAGTCGGAGAATTCATCAGCGAGAAGATCAAGGCACATCTTGACCCCGTGCCGCGCTTCCGGCTCATACCCTACGAGCTGGAAGGCGGGAAGCATATTATGGAAGTCTCTGTTGAAGCCGGCAACCTCACACCCTACTATGTGTTTCTCGACGGCAGCCGTATGGCATTTGTCAGGATGGGCGACGAAAGCGTACCTGCCGACGCCCACGCCCTCACGGAACTCGTCCTGCGCGGCACAAACAAGTCCTGGGATGCCCTTGTGAGCGATGTCAAGCGCACGGACAAGACCTTTGTCCAGCTTGCCGAAACCTACCTCAAACAGACGGAACAGCCCTTTGAAGAAAAACTCCTTGCCTCTTTCGGACTCGTCACACCAGACGGCTTTCTCACCAATGCCGGCCTACTCTTCGCCGACGAATGTCCCGTCTACCAGTCCCGCGTAGTCTGCACCCGGTGGAGCGGCCTCCATAAAGACGATGCCATCAACGATGCCGAATTCCAGGGCAACCTCCTCCGGCTCTTGAAAAACAGCCAGGACTTCATCAAAGCCAACACCGCCAAGCGCTGGTACAAGCTTCCCGCCTACCGGCTCAACTTCCCCGAATACTCCGAACGGGCCATCACCGAAGTGCTCATCAATCACCTGATCCATCGCCAGTACACGGTGGTTGGAGGCGAACTCCACATCGACATCTATGACGACCGCATCGAATTCACCACACCCGGAGGAATGGTCGACGGCACCCTCATCCAGGATCTTGACATCGACTCCGTATCCTCCCTGCGGCGAAACCCCGTCATAGCCGATGTGCTCACGCAGATGGATTATATGGAAAAACGAGGCTCCGGCCTCCGGAAAATTCTCACGCTCACCTCTAAACTCCACACCTACACGCCGGACAAGCAGCCCGCCTTCCGCTCCAACCAGTCCACCTTCCACACCATCGTCCCCAACGTCAACTACGGTATAACGGACGAACAGTTTGCGCAGCTGGTTGAACAAAGGCGCCTCGCCGATAAAGAAAAACACCCTGAAACCGGAGAAACTTCCCCTGTAATCGCAGAAAGTTCCCCTGTAAAGACACGCCTCCTCGGCAAGACGGCCCAGCGCATCATTGACGCCCTTGTAGATGACCCCACGCTGACACGGGAAGCCCTTGCAAACAAGCTGGACATCAAATTCGAGACCGTCAAGAAGCAAATTGCCAGCCTCCGCAGGCGGAAAGTCCTCGACCGGGAAGGCTCCGACAAAAACGGCTACTGGGTAGTGCTCATCCGGAAATAAGTAATCACATCCATCGCCTTCCCGCCCTTCACAACAGCCCCGACCTTCGTATCCTCCAGCCGAAAGCCATTCTTTTCCAGCACCCGGGCGGGGATTTTTTACGGCATCATAAAACCGCAGCCACAATTCTTCGGACTCCCTCCAGGCGCTTAAGGAAGGATTTGTCTTGTCGGGCTGTCTGCATATCATACTCGGCTTGAAGGCCTGTCAGGATATGTGCCGGTATTCCAAGCGCGGCCTCACAAAGCAGAGCGAACTTGATATTGACTGAGCGCTTGCCGTTCACTATGTCGTTGAGTACAGTGTATGATACACCCATGTCCGCAGCTAACTGTTTCTGGGAAATATGTCTGCATTCAATCTCGTCTTTCAATAATTCTCCCGGATGTGTCGGTGTGAATGGCTTAAGATTGTTTGCTGCCATCTTTACATCCATATTCTTAGACTGTTTCATAATGTCTTTATTTATAATGATTTGACAACTCAACGATTTTGCATATGGTTATAATAGGTTCTTCTGTTGTTTCGACAATAAATTCTATCCTATATTGGTCGTTGACTCGTATTGAAGAAACTCCCTTTTTGTCTCCGGACAGAATTTCGTAATTGAGAGATTTAAGCAAAAATAACTCTTCGATATTGTTTGCCTGCTTTAGATAATCAATCTTTTGCTTGTATCTCTTTACTATGTCTGGTTGAAAGCGATGCTTCTTGTCGCTTTTCCCTGTTACATAAAGTTCTTCCAGATATTCTTTGCCAAATACTACAATCATATCGTTATCGGTTACAAATGTAATGGTTTTTCAAAAAATCCGCAAATTTGTTGATTTTTGTTTTATCAAATAATCCGATTAACCAAAAACGCGATAGCAGTACGACTATACCACTATCGCGTTGTAAATCCTCATGAATCTACGGCAACCAGACTTCATTTATGCAAAGATGAAACAAAAATTCCGAACGCACAAGCCTGCTGCACAGAAAGTTCGTTCCTTTTTCTGCATTGATTTTACCTATATGACACAAGTTTCCTTGAAACGAGAATTCTATAAAATAACTTTTAACCGATTCATTGAGAGGGTGGCGGGCGCGACTAATTCTCACGATGTTTGGCCCGTTGTATTGATTTGCCGATTAGGTTTGCTAAATTTGTAGGGAATATGCTTCCGTGAAAGTGCGCTGAGGTTCGCCGGGTGTCGTGACGGAAGAAAATGAAATGTTGAAGATGAATCGTTTTATCTGTAAAATGCTGAATGTCAGTGTTCTGACGTTTGCGGTGGCGGTCATTGTGGCCTGCGGGGGACGCGGAGTGAAAAAGGCCGGTGGGGCTTCGGGAGAGGTGCGTACCTTTCCGCAGGTTAGTGTGCCGGCGATGATGGAGTCTCCGGAGGAAAGGGCGGAATATGCCGCGTTGCACTATTTTGACCCGCTTACGAAGATTGAAAGCGCGTCGGCTGGGGGGAAGTCTTCCGGGCGTGGCGATTCCGGGAAGGGCGATTCCGGAAAGGGCGGCTCTGCTTCCGCGAAATACCTCTGCGACTCGACTCACATTGCAGGTGTGCCGTCCGACCAGATGGAGCAGGCCTTCGCCACGTGGTGCGGGCTGTTGGACATGGTGCCGCTGGAGATAGCAGAAAAGGCCGCCGGCCGTCTTTTCGACAGAATTGCCGCCTGTGAGGCTGCGGACACGTCCTCAAACATCTTCGAGCGGATGAACGAAATCGCGGACAAATATCTCTACGACCCAAACTCTCCTCTGCGCAACGAGGACTATTACCGTCCGTTCGTGGAGGCACGTTCCCGATCCGAACTCGTGTCCCCTGAAATGCGTTCGACCGACGCTGTCACGACGCATAATTGTTCGCTCAACAAAGTGGGCACAAAGGCTGCGGACTTCCGTTTCTCCGACAACCGCGGACGTATATACACTCTCTACGGAATCAAGGCCTCCAAGACCCTCCTTTTCTTCTCGAATCCGGGCTGCAATGCCTGCCAGTCGATAATCGAGTCACTCAAGGCCTATCCGGAAATGGAGCCGATGATTGCCTCCGGGGAGCTTGCCGTGCTGAACATCTACATCGACGAGGACCTCGGTGAATGGTACAACTACATGCCGATCTACCCAAGTTCGTGGTATAACGGCTACGACCCCGACTATGCGATACGTACCGACCGCCTCTACGACGTCCGCGCAATCCCGTCGCTCTATCTCCTGGATAGCGAAAAGACCGTCCTCATGAAGGATGCACCGACCGAAAAGATTCTCCCGGCGATATTCGGGCGCTAAAATTTATTGGCGAATAAAAATAGATAAATATTTAAAACACATTAAGATATGGCAACTATAACCAAAGAACTTTGGGGCAAGGCTCCGGACGGGAAGGAAATCTTCCGCTACACTCTCAAGAACGCTTCGGGTGCATACATTCAGGTTTCAAGCGTGGGGGCCGGCATTGTAGCCGCTGTCGTTCCGGACAAGGATGGCAAACTTGCAGACGTGGTGTTGGGCTACCCTGATCCGCTCAGTTATTTCGGAGACGGCCCGTGTGCCGGCAAGGTGCCGGGACGCTATGCCAACCGCATCGCCCGCGGAAAGTTCACTCTCGACGGCGTGGAGTATTCGCTCCCGATAAACAACGGCCCGAACCATCTTCATGGCGGTCCTGAGGGCTTCCAGAACAAGGTCTGGGAAAGCCGCGTGGAAGGAGACGGTGTGGAGTTTCTCTATTATTCAGAGGACGGAGAGATGGGATATCCCGGTGCGCTGAAGGCTGTCGCACGCTATGAGTGGAGCGAAGACAACGAGGTCAGGCTGACCCTCACCGCCGAGTGTGACAAACCTACTGTGGTAAACCTTACGAACCACACCTACTTCAACCTGAACGGAGAAGGCACCGGTTCTGTGCTTGACCACGAACTGCGTCTGAACGCATCTGAGTGGCTGCCTACCGACGAATCTCTCATCCCGCTTGGCGAGTCTGTTCCGGTTGCCGGCACCCCGATGGATTTTGTCGTCGCCAAAAGGCTTGGTCGTGACATAAAGGAACCATTCACCGCTCTCGAATACGGCAAGGGCTACGACAACTGTTGGGTCATTGACGGTGGGGAGCCGGGCCAGATTCAGGAGGCTGCTGAACTTTATTCCGAGGTTTCCGGACGTGTGCTCAAGGTCTACACCACCCAGCCGGGCGTTCAGATCTACACTGGAAACTGGCTTGCAGGTTGTCCTGTGGGCAAATGCGGCCGCAGTTACGAGGATTATGAGGGCGTGGCTCTTGAATGTCAGAACTTTCCTGATGCTCCGAACGAGCCTGAATATCCGTCACCGGTGCTCCGTCCGGGCGAGACATACGAGCAGGCAATAATTTTCGCATTCAAAACCAAATAAAAGACGAGCTGCTGCGTTGCGAGGTTTGATAATGTCCTCACAACCGAGAGGTTGCTGCGGGATTATCTTCACCTCGCGCCTTGCATCTCATCCTTTTATTTGATTTTGAAATCTCTGCATTTTTGTGGCGAGCTGCTGCGTTGCGAGGTTTGATAATACTTTTTTTGAAGATGAAACAATATCTTGAACTTTTGAGACATATCCGGGAAAATGGCGTGATGAAGCACGACCGGACCGGGGTCGGAACGCAGAGCGTTTTCGGCTATCAGATGAGATTCGACCTTGCTGACGGATTTCCGTTGCTGACGACGAAGAAAGTGCATTTGAAGTCAATCATTTATGAACTTCTGTGGTTCATCGCCGGTGACACGAACATAAAGTATCTCAAGGATCACGGAGTGTCGATATGGGATGAATGGGCGGACGAAAATGGTGACCTCGGACCTGTTTACGGACATCAATGGCGTAGTTGGCCGACTCCCGACGGACGGACGATTGACCAGCTATCGCAGGTGATAGATACGATAAAGAACAACCCTGATTCGCGCAGGATGATTGTGTCGGCGTGGAACGTTGCGGAAGTGGAGAAGATGGCGCTGCCTCCTTGCCACACTCTGTTCCAGTTCTATGTTGCGGACGGGAAGCTCTCCTGCCAACTCTACCAGCGCAGTGCCGATGTTTTTCTCGGAGTTCCTTTCAATATAGCCTCTTATGCCCTTCTCACTATGATGGTTGCGCAGGTCTGCGGACTTCAGCCCGGTGAGTTCATCCACACCACCGGCGACACCCACATCTACCTCAATCATTTTGACCAGGTTGCTGAGCAGCTTTCCCGCACCCCGCGTGCCCTGCCTCGGATGGTGCTGAATCCTGAGGTTAGGAGCATTTTTGATTTCAAGTATGAGGATTTCCATCTTGATGGATATGATCCTTGGCCGTCGATTAAGGCTCCCGTCGCCGTTTGAGACAAGGCGGATTGCTGCGTTGCAGGTTTTGCTGAAATCCTCACAACCGAGAGGTTGCTGCGGTTTCATCTTCAACCTGCGCCTTGCACTCCATCCTTGTCTCAAACGGCGCGACTAAGTGTCTTGAGGCGGATTGCTGCGTTGCAGGTTTTGCTGAAATATAAATAGTTAAATATAAACGATAACTGATGAATAGATTGAACTTTATGACGGCTGCGGCTGTCGCTGTGATTGTTGCGGGCTGCGGCAATGAGGGGAAACCTGTCATTCCGAAGGATGCCGAGCTCGAGAAACGGGTCGAAAAAACGCTCTCGCGGATGAGTCTGGACGAAAAAATCGGACAGATGACCCAGATTACCATTGATGCGGCCTCTGAAAAGTCCGCTGACGGGAACTCCTACACGCTCAATGAGGAGAAACTGGCTTATTTTATAGACACATACAAGGTGGGCTCGTTCCTGAACACCCCTGTAGGGAAGGCGATGCCTGCGGCGGAATGGAATGTGCTTGTGAAGACTCTGAATGACAGGTCATTGAAAGTTATGGGCATACCGACACTCTACGGACTTGACCATATCCACGGGACGACCTACATCAGCGACGGAACGCTCTTCCCTCAGCCGATAGCGGTTGCCGCGACTTTTGATAGGGAGTTTGCCCGCCTGTCCGGCGAAATCACCGCCTACGAGTCCCGCGCCGCCGATGTTCCGTGGTCGTTCAACCCGACGCTCGACTCCGGCCGCGACCCGCGCTGGCCAAGGTTCTGGGAAAACTACGGAGAGGACTGGTATGTGAATGCCGAAATGGGAAAGGCAACGATTCTCGGAGAGCAGGGGAGTGATCCCAATCATATAGACGACAAGCATATAGCTGTCTCCGTGAAGCACTATCTCGGCTACGGCACACCATTCTCCGGCAAGGACAGAACCCCGGCCTACATTTCTCCTCTCGACCTCCGCGGCAAGTATTTCGCCCCTTATCTTGAGGCTCTCCGTGCAGGCGCGCTCACGTTTATGGTGAATTCCGCCTCAATCAATGGCACTCCGGTTCATTGCAACCCGGTTCTGCTCACTCAATGGCTCAAGGACGAAACGGGCTGGGACGGAATGATTGTCACCGACTGGGCAGACATCAACAATCTCTACACACGCGAAAAGGTCGCCGCTGACATGAGGGGTGCGGTGAAACTCGCGATAAACGCCGGGATTGACATGTCGATGGTTCCGTATTCCTGCGATTTCTGTGAGACGCTCAAATCTCTGGTAGAGGACGGCGAGGTGCCGATGAGCAGGATTGACGACGCCGTGCGCAGAGTACTTCGCCTAAAGTATCGCCTCGGGCTGTTCGACACACCGGACACATCGCTTGCGGACTATCCGGACTTCGGCTGCGAGGCATTCTCCGAGGCGTCTCTCCATGCTGCGGAGGAGTCTGCGGTGCTCTTGAAGAACAATGGCATTCTTCCGCTGCGCAAGGGTATGAAGATTCTTGTAACAGGGCCGAACGCCAATCAGATGCGCTGCCTGAACGGCGGATGGAGCTATTCTTGGCAGGGACATCTTGCTGATGACTACGCAGGACGCTACAACACAATCTATGAGGCTCTCTGTGAGAAGTTCGGCGCTTCAAACGTCAGGCTTGCGCAGGGTGTCACTTACAATGAAAAGGGCAAATACTACGAAGAGAACTTCCCGGCAGACTTTAGACCGGCGGATCTTGCGCGCGGAGCCGACGTGATTGTCGCCTGCATCGGGGAAAATAGCTACTGCGAGTCTCCGGGCAACCTCACGGATATCAACTTGTCGCCTTACCAGAAGAAACTCGTCAAGGCTTTTGAGGAGACGGGCAAGCCTGTTGTGCTGATTCTGAATGAGGGTCGTCCGCGCTTGATTTCGGAACTTGTGCCAAAGGCCGCAGCCGTCGTGGATGTGATGCTTCCAGGCAACCGTGGTGGAGATGCGCTCGCGAATCTTCTTTCCGGTGAGGTTAACTTCAGCGGAAAACTTCCGTTTACCTATCCAAAGGAGATAAACTCCCTCATAAACTACGACTACAAGGTCAGCGAGGAAGTTGACAAGATGGAGGGCGCCTACGACTACAACGCTGTGGTTTCGGTTCAGTGGGCTTTCGGATATGGCCTGAGCTACACGACTTTTGCCTACAGCAACATGACTGTTGACCGTACGGAATTCAGCGATGGCGACGTTCTGACCGTTTCTGTTGATGTCACGAACACCGGCAAGGTGGCCGGCAAGGAGTCTGTGCTCCTTTTCAGCAGCGACCTCGTGGCCTCCATAATTCCGGAAAGCCGTCGTCTGCGCGAGTTTACCAAGGTTGAACTTCAGCCTGGTGAGACAAAGACCGTCACGTTCAGCCTTCCTGCCAACCGCCTGGCATTCGTGGGATTCGACGGCCGCTGGACTCTTGAGGAGGGCGACTTCCGCCTTCAGGCCGGCACCGAGACAGCAATGGTTCGCTGCACCAAAACAAAGGTCTGGGACACCCCAAACATCTAAAATAGCTGAACAAGAAATAGAGCAGGAAAGCTCTATTTTGTCCCGTAAATCAGCGGAAACCCCATCAAAAATGGTAGTTCCCGCTGATTTACGGGACAAAACCTTACAAACTTAGAGGCGAAGACCTATAGCAACGACTCTTTTCATTTTTCGGATGCAGCAGCAGCCGAAAGATTGTGCTCACGGACAACCTCATCTGCAAGACAGAGGTCGCTTAAGAGATAGAGTCCGGTTCGCTCATCGTGGAGTCTCCGGCAGGTATCGCTTGCATAAAAAATATCCATCGCCTTTTTGTATGGCAGATGAAGCTTCTTAGATATAGCCACAACGATGCATCCTATTTGCTGACACAGAAGGATTTGCCTCACTGCTTTCTTTTTTTCTATCTCGCTCATAAAACAATGCTTTCAATGAATTTCAAATATTTGTCTGCCGCTTCTTGATTAAGAAAACATATTTGGTGATTGGGTTGATGTTCAGACAGACGTTTGAGAGCTGTCGACTTCTCCATTTCGCCATACATATAAAGACGAATAGTGTCAATGACCCTATCGTTGGCGATACCTCCTTCTATAATGTCATAACCTTTCCACGGTTTCTCACCAGAGCGGCTCGATACAATAAAATCCATCCACTCTTCATCGTATGCAGGAAAAAAGCAACACCTATATTCTTCTGTCGCCTTTTTCCTATCGAACTCATAAATATTCAGGATAGGCGTCCTCTGTCCACGATTGAAGGACACCTGCCTGGCCCATTCTTCCGCATGTTGCCGAATTAGAGTAGTATAAAAACCTTTCCCGAAATCGAGATTGTCCCGTCCTGCCAAGCAGTCAGGATGTTCGATTCTATTATATCCACCGTGATATAGTTTCATCGCTGAGCCTCCCATCTGTTAAGTGATTCAATCAAACTGTCAGTCAAGGTCTCTCGGCTTTCCGTATGAAGCGTATTATAAAATGGGATTAGGTACTTGTCAATCATACCAACACTATTCATCCTTTTGTAAACTACGGTATAATCCACGCCAAGACGATTTGCAACATCCTCGATGCAGGAGGCCACAAACCCCATTACAATTTGGTCTTTGGATAAATGACGCAATTCTTCCATACTAATCAGCATAAACCTTTGCCACAAAGTTAGTTTTTCTTTTTTATATCCGGAAATGAAAAACCGGTCAGTTTTCATTGGAAACTCTGACCGGTTTTTATCGTATGGCTTTGATTATTCTTTTACGAAGAGGGACGGGAAACCAAACATATCTGGGTCAAAGCCGTCCCACCAATATTCACCAAATTCAGGTTTGTCATAATCCCTAAACTCTACTGTTAGTCCATCATCGTCAAGACAGAGAACTATTACAGCTTCTCCAAGTGCTTCTTTCTTTGCGCTGAATGCTCTGTTTGCTTTTGAAAGTTTGTAATAAGTGTTGAAATGATATTTATTCACGAAAAGGCTTCCTTCAAAAGCTGTGGTAGACCCCAACAGAACACCATCTGCAGTCAAATTCATGGGTTCTGTAAGCGTTATTGTAGATTCTCTGAAGAAATTGTTGAAATCTCCAGAGCCTTCAGGTTTTACAGTTACAACGCCGTCGTCGTTTTTGGAAAATGTTAGTCTGAACCCATCATTATGTATAGGACAATTTTCTAAATCATCTTCGTACCAATATTCAAGACCATCCTCATCGTCTGTGTACATTCTGCTGAACTTCCAAGTTCCGACAAGCTTGTCCGGAGTCTGGAGGCCGCGAACGGCGATTGAGACGAACTCATTGTCTCCGCCTTCAATAAAGCGTGAGTCTGCATCCGAGTCAACCGCGAGCAAGGCTTCCTTGTCGCCGGAGTAGCCCTCTGGGACGGTAAACTTGACAGTCGCTGATGTCTGTCCTGCTTTAAGGACTGCGTATGGCCAGACAGGAGCTGCGATTGAAGTCGTGCTCGCGCCGCCCTCGGTCTCCTTTTCTTCAACAAACTGAAGCACAGATGCGCCTTCTCCTGTGAGAGACAGCGGGATGGTGATGTCTTCGGCAGCCTTGAAATCCGTTCCGCTTACCGTTCCCGTCACCTTTATTGTCGTGACAAAACTTTCTAGCGCATAGCCGCGTGCCATCTGGAATGAATATATCAGCGCCTCCTGCGAGTCAGGAGCGACGACGGCAGTCTTCTTTGTTCCTGCTGCATATCCCTCAGGCACTGCGAATGAAACGCTGATCTGCTTCTTCTCGCTGAGTGAGATGTTCTTGACTGTTATGGCTCCGGCCGTCTTGCCAGCCTCAATGGTGACGACATCCTCTGCCGCGATCTCATTTCCTTCATCGTCCTTTGCGACAATTTTATAGTCCACGCCTTTTTCGGCTTCTCCGCTGAAAGTCACCGGAATAGTAACGTCCTCCGCGACAGCGACATTGGATTTAATCACCACGTCAACTGTTCCTTTGTCGTAAACTGTGTAAAGAATTTTCTCAAACTCAAGAACTGGAGTTTCTTTCCCGCCTTCTTTCTCGCAGGACGCGAGTGACAGGGCTGCTACAGCCACTGTCACGAATGTCATAAACTTCTTGAACATGACACGAACAAATTAAACACTATAATACCAATAAAAATATATCTTCCTAAATGTAAGCGAAAGCCTCTATTTTGTTACGAATTGCAACTTTACTCTTTGCTTTTTCCGCTTGTAGCTGCCTCGTACTCGGCTTTAATCGCTTTTACAGCCTCCCTTTCCTCGGCTGTCGGTATCTCACCTTTCGGTTTTATGTAGCTTTTGGATGCATCCGAAGTTTTCGGGGGAAGTTCATTGTACGTGCATCCACAAACACATGTGCTGACCAAAGCGACCGCTAATATAGCAATTATATTTTGTTTTGTTCTCATTTTTCTTAAAATTTGTAAGTACTTTAGAAGTTAAGTAACGAGCAAAATGGGAAAATATGGCCCAGAAGACACCAAAAGAACGCTAATAGACATATCCCGGGTTTTGCTCCAATCCCGGGTTCAGGTCAACATCCGATTTGGAAATAGGAGATGTGTAGAGATAGGCCTTCGTCGTGTACTTCAGCCCATTGCTGATGATCCACCATTCCGGGCAGCCGTTGCGTTTGAGTTCATACCAGCGGTCACCTTCCATGTACATTTCCTTCCTCCTTTCGTCAAAGATAGCCTGAAGCAGCGGTGTAAGAAGCTTTCCGTAGCAGTCCACGACAATCCTGTCGCCCTTCCTGACCTCCGGAAGCGTCCCGACAGTGAGGTCGGAGACTCCCTCAATCCTGTTCCTGCGAAGTTCGTTCAGCCACTTCAGCGCTTTCTCGGAGTCTCCCTTGTGACAGTACGCCTCGGCGAGCATCAGCACCACCTCAGAGAGCCGAAGCTTGCACTCCGGAGTCTTGACGTTCATCCGCTTGTTGTCGAAGCTTGCCCCGTAGCGCACGTCTTTCTCCGGCTCGCCACCGAACAGCCGTATGAGTGCGGCACAGGCAGGGCGCGAGGCGAGGTAGGTCTTAGTGTAGCTGAAATACCAGTCCAGTTCGCTTGAGTTGTTGATGTGCGAGCGCACCAGCACTTCTCCCTTCGTATCATACTTCGAGTTAATCATATCCGCATATTCGGAAATAGGGGTGAGCGACACCCCGCTGTGGGCAAGTATGTCCTCACATTCCGAAATGACCCTGTCCCATTTGCAGCACCAAAAATTGAGTTTCGCCCTATAGCCCTTCACAATCCATTCTGTAAAAACATATTTCGGGTCTCGGGGATTGAGTGCAAGAGCAGCGTCGAACTGGGCTAGTGCGTAGTCGTAGGTCTGCCGCAAGGTACCACGTGTGGGTTTGTCGCTTATGCTGAAACGGTCAACGACCGGGATTCCAGGAAGTTCGTCCGCATCGTTGTCAGTCCAGCTTTGGCAGAACTCCCGCATGAGATTGTAGTAGATGATTCCCTTCATCGAATAGGCCGCCGAAAGCGCTCCCTTGGCAACATCGCTGTCCTTTCCTGAGAGGTTCTCGATGACGATGTTGCAGTCGCGAACAATCTCCCAACTGTCTTCGTAGGCCCGCTGCCTGGCAGTGATTTCCTCGCCGGCGTAGAATGTGAGCGACGAACTGCTTTTTATGTTGGCGTCGAGGTCGTCGGCACAACCTTCGAGGTGCTTGAGTGCGTCCATATTACCAATGACATATTCATCGTCCCCGCCCTCGATGTCGCGAAGACGGTTGTGGATGATGGAGGCAAACTCCTCGTCGGTCGTCGGTATGACTTCGCCCTGCGGCTGGACGTTCAGATAGTTGCGGCACCCCGAGAGCCCCGTCATCAGGACGGACGCCGCAATCACATATTTCGTAAATCTCGTATTCATAATCATATATACACTTAAAACTCCAGACTCAGTCCTCCGGTAACGCTCCGGGTCGTCGGATATGTCGCCCCCGGTACTTCAGGGTCAAGTCCGTCATATTTCGTGAACGTGAAGAAGTTGTTCAGCGACACGTTGAAACTCAAGTTCCTCATTTTCAGTTTCCTGACAGCCTTCTGCGGAAGAGAGTAGGTGAGGACTATCGACTTGACGCGAAGATACGAATTGTTCTTTAGGTACACGGCGTCGATGATGCTCATGTCCATAGGGTTATAGGAGGCAAAATTGTACTTTGCGTCGAAATAGTCGTAGATCCGGGGGTATTTCACACCGCTCGTGTTTGTGGTGGTCCATCTGTCCGTGCGGTCCTTGCTGACATTGAGATGATTGCCGTAGAGGTCGCTGAATTGGGACTGGACGGTCTCGGTGCTGATTCCGCTATGCTGGGCGCTGCTGTAGGTGGCGGGGTAGCGCAGCTTCTCGTAGGTCTTCGATCCGAGGGAGAACATTCCGCTGACGCTGAGTTTGAGAGTGCGCCATGCCACGCTGAAGTTGAATCCTCCGGTGTATGGGGCTATGGTGGTGCCGAGGTAGTAGCGGTAGTTGTCCGGTTTGTTGAGGTCTGATGCAGTGGAGACTTCGGCGTCGGGGCGGAGTTCGAACTGGTAGAGACCTGTGGAGGAGTCGATTCCGCTGTATTTGCCGCTGAAGATTGCGCCGGTCGGGTAGCCCTCGACATAGCGGTCCTTGGAGGTTATCCCGCTCTTGGATACGGGGTTATACTTCAAAACCTTGTTGTAGTTGTAGGCGAAGTTCACTCCCGCGTTCACTGCCCAGTCGTTTTTCTTGAGGATTTTTCCGTTGATTGTCAGCTCCACTCCGCTGTTCATTATGTCGGCGGCGTTGAAGTAGACGTAGGTGAAGCCGTTGGTGCTTTGGACGGGGGAGGAGGTGACTACATCGGTGCTGAGACGGTAGTAGTATTCGGCGTTGACAGTGAGTCTGTCTTTCCAGAGTCCGAAGTCGAGTCCTGCCTTCGCGTCCCGGGTTTTCTCCCAGCCAAGGTCGGGATTTGGCGCGGAAGGGACTGTTCCGAGATTGAATGTCTCGTCGCCGAAGTAGCGGTATTGCTGCTGAAGATACTGAATCACAAGAAGATGCGAGGTGCTTGTGTTCACATCTCCCGTGAATCCGTAGGCTGCGCGAAGGGTGGCGTGAGAGACCACAGGCATTGCCCTCTGCAACCATTTCTCCTCGCCTATGTGCCAGGCTGCTCCTGCGCTCCAGGTCGGGTTGAACTGCCTGTTGCTTCCGAAGTTGGAGCTGCCGTCGGTGCGGAAAGATGCGTTGAGGACTATGGTCTTGCCGAGGTAGTAGTCGGCCGATGCGTAGAAGGAAGCGTAGCGGGTCTTGCTGAAATACTCGCCGTTGAGTTTCTCGACTTCTCTTGTCCATTCGTCCTGCGGGCCGCTGATTGCAGGGAGCGAGGTCGTGCCGGTCTTCGGGTCGTAGTTGTACCTTTTCGTGAATATGGTGTTGGCGTCCGAGCCTCTGAGTTCCGCTCCCGCGAGGACGTTGAGCGTGTGGATCTCCGCGAAGGTTTTGTTGAATGCGAAATGTCCCCTCGCCACATAGCTTCCGCGGTTTGTCCTGTTTTGGGATATGTTGCCGTAGAGATTGGTCTGTGAACGGTCGTCGCTGCCGAGACGGTCGCGGAATGCGGAGTAGGTGTATTTGTCGACGACCTTGTCCGTGGAGTTATTGGCAAATGAATATGAAACGAGTCCGACGAAATGGAGAGGTTCGATGATCCGCAGGTCAACCTGCGCACGAGCCGTTCCGTTGGTGTTCTTTGTGGAGCTGTAGTTCGAATTGAGCTCGCGGAGTATGCTGAACCCGTTCTTCGGCATCACCTGCTCTGCCCCGCGTCCGTTGTAGTAGCCGAGCGTGAACCAGGTGTTGTCTGCGGCGTAGGAGCCGTCGTCGTTGTATGCCTTCTCGTAGGGGTTTGAGAAATATGCGTAAAGGAATGGGTCGACGCTGGAATACGGCATCTTCGACTCCTGCCTTGCCGCTTCAAGTCCGAGGTCGATGCGCACCCAATCCGTCGGGATGAGAGATGTTTTGGAGTTTATGTTGTAGCGCTTGTAGTCGTTGTTTATGAGCATGCCGTTCTCGTCATTGAGGCCGAGGGCGACGTAGTAGGTGACTTTGTCAGAACCTCCGCTGAGCGAGAGGTGGTGTCCCTGCGAGAACGAGTTTCTGAACAGCAGCCCATACCAGTTGGTGTCGGTGCCTTTAAGCGATTCTATGCAGGAGTTCTGCGCCTCGCGGTCTCCCTTGAGGTGGCTGAAGTCCCCGAGCCCTGCGCGTATCTGGCCGACGATGCCGATGACAGGGTAGATTACTGTGTTGTCTGTCAGTGACTTCTGATATTTCGCTGCGGAGAATTCGTCCCAAAGTTCGTCCTCCCAAGCGAGTTTTTCCGCCGAGTTCATGAGGTCAAGTGTCCGCTGCGGTCGGAACGAGACGGTGAAGGTGTTGTTGTAGCTGACGCGCATCTTTCCGGCCTCGCCTTTTTTTGTCGTCACGACAATGACTCCGTTGGCCGCCCTTGAACCATAGATGGCAGCTGCCGCCGCGTCCTTCAGGATGGTTATGCTCTCGATGTCATTAGGGTTTATGTTGCCGATTCCGTTGACGAAGATGTCGTCGAACCCGCCTGTCGCAAGCTGCTCTGCGCTGAGGGACGGCGATTCGCTCTGCATCGGCACACCGTCAACGACCCAGAGCGGCTGCCCGCTTCCGGTCATGCTGTTCGAACCCCTGATTCTGATGCGCGACTCTGTTCCCGGCTGTCCCGAAGTCGCTGACACCGCAACTCCGGCGACCTCTCCCTGCATGAGCGCGTCGACCGAAGAGATGGCCTTCGCCTCGAACTTATCCGAACTGATGACCGCCACTGAGCCGGTGATTCTCTTGACCGATGTCTGGGCGTAGCCGGTGACTACCACCTGGTCGAGCTGTGTGCTCTCCCACTCCATCACTATCTTCACGCCCGTCGTGTTGCCGTCAGCAATCTTGTAGACGACGTCTTTCATCCCGACCGACGAGAAGAGCACAGACTTTGTACCGTCCGGAAGCATGAAACTGAAGTTCCCCTCCATATCGGTGACTGTGCCGGCTGACTTCTTTTCCATAGACATGACCCCTGCGCCGATTACCGGTTCTCCGTTCGGGTCAGTCACCTTTCCTGTGAGCCTTGTCCCCTGTGCCGCAGCTGTGAGGCCCGCGAGGAGAAGCAAGACGAGGCTGACTAAATGTGCTGTAGCCTTCATAATCAAAACTCTTAGAAGATGTTTGAATTTTTTGTTCAGTTATTTTGAGACGTATTTTTGAGTCAGATTTTCTTGTTTTGAGAGGAGTTTAGCGGTGCTAAATGACGAACAAAATGGGGAAATATGACCAAAAAGACACCAAAAGAACGAACATGTAAAATAAATGTTAGAAAAATTAAAACAAATTCTTATACCACTGTTTGGAAACATTCCAATTTCTTGACCCACAAATATAATAAGAATCTGATTATGTGTTTCTGAAACTCGATGGAAAGTCAACAAAATGATGTAATTTTGCGGATATGAAAAAGGTCTTGATTATCACATACTATTGGCCTCCGTCCGGAGGTTCCGGCGTGCAGAGATGGGTGAAGTTCGCGAAATATCTGCCGCAGAACGGTTGGCAACCGGTGATATATACTCCTGAGAATCCGGAACTTACGGTCGTGGATAGGACATTGGAAGATGATGTCCCGGAAGAGGCCATAGTTCTGAAACGTCCGATTTTCGAGCCCTACGGGATTTACCGCAGGCTGACGGGGAGGGGAAATTCCAAAGCTGCAGCGGGTAATGCGGAGGGGCAGTCCGTGCATGGAAAGGCAGGGGAGGCCGCGGCATCGGAAGTCAATCCGATAAATGCGCAGAAGAAAAGCCTTTCTCAGAAGCTTTCGCTGTGGATTCGCGGCAATTTCTTCATCCCCGATCCTCGTTGCCTCTGGATTCGTCCGTCGGTGAAGTTCTTGAAGAAATACCTCAAGGAGCATCCGGTCGATGTGATTGTCAGCACCGGCCCTCCCCACTCGATGCACCTCATTGCTCAGAAGGTGGCGGCGTCCACCGGCATTCCTTGGGTGGCGGATTTCCGTGATCCGTGGACGAGGATGTTCTATTTCAAGCATCTGGAACTGTCTTCGTGGGCGGAGCGGCGGCACGAAAAACTGGAGAAGGGCGTGCTTGACGGGGCGGATGCGATTGTTGCCGTGTCTCCCCTTGTTCAGGACGATTTCAAGAAGATGACAGATACTCCTGTCGAGCTGATTACCAATGGCTTTGACGATGACGACTTCGACAGCGCCTCTGAGGAGATGCGAGTCTCGGAGGAAGAGACAGGAAGCGAGAATGAGGATTTCTTTAACATTGTCCACACGGGGCTTTTTGCTGCGGACGGGAATCCGCTTGAGCTTTGGAGAGTTTTGGCAGAGCTTGCGGCTGCGGACGAAGGGTTTGCGTCAAAGCTGCGCATACGGCTCTCCGGAAAGACTGACACTCAGATTGTTGAGGCAATAGCCGCCGCTGGGCTCAGGAAGTCTCTCGTGAACCGGGGCTATGTCAGCCATGATGAGGCCGTGCGCGAGCAGTGTGGGGCCTCCATTCTGATTCTTCCCCTGCGCCATGAGCCGGAATACCGCGCGACGCTTCCGGGCAAGCTTTTCGAATATCTCGCCTCACGACGTCCCGTGCTCGGAATAGGGCAGACCGACGGGGCTATGGCGAGGCTGCTCGGCGATGCTCATGCCGGCGTGACGTTCGACTGGGACGATGCCGACGGCATGAAGAAGGAAATTCTCCGCTGTTGGACGCTTTTCCGCGCAGGAAAGCTCGACGATAACGATGGCGACATAGACCGCTATTCTCGCCGACGGCTCACCCGGCAGATGGCTCAGTTGTTTGACTCATTGATATAGAATATAATATGAATAAAATTAAAATTAACGATGCCCTCGTGAAGAAGATATTGGTTTATCTTGGCATTGTCGTGTTTTTCGTGGTCCTGTCGTATGCTTTCGTGCCTCAGGTTTTGAGCGGAAAGATTGTGAATCAAGGAGATATATCGTCATGGAAGGGTATGGCAAACGAGGCTGTGACCTACAATGCTCAGCATCCGGAAGACAAGACGCAGTGGACTGACTCGATGTTCGGCGGAATGCCCACTACTGCGACGATTGACGATTTCGACGGTGACTGGACGAAGTGGATGTACAACCTGCTGCTGACCGGAAGACGTCCGGCGACCTATTTCTTCATCGCTCTTCTGGGCGGATTCCTGCTGATGCTTTCGTTTGGCTGCGGACTCGTGCCTGCGGTAGGAGGCGCGATTGCAATCGCATTCTGTTCGTATAATATGCAGATTATTCAGGTGGGGCACAATACCAAGATGCAGGCGATTGCGTTTTTCCCTTGGGTGCTCGCCGGAGTCGTCTACACCTATCGATGCGCGATGGCAGGACTCAAAGGCGGCTATGGGTTGTATAAGGCTGATGAGGCTGCCGATCAGAAAGAGGCAGGAAAGACGGCTATATGGAAGTCTTGGCTGCCGAAGACGGTGCTCGCGTCGGTGTTGTTTGCCCTCGCGCTGAGCTTCCAGATAAAGGCGAATCATCCGCAAATCACTTACTATCTGGCGATTGTGATTTTTGTCTATGCGCTGACGCTGCTAATATGGGCGTGCGTGAAGAAAGAAGAGCGCGGACGGAGGCTTCAGAGGTTCTTCGCGGCCTCGGCTCTGCTGCTCGTCGTGGGGTGCATCGGAATCGCGACGAACGCCAACAAGTTGATTCCCACATACAAATATTCAAAATACACTATGCGTGGGGGATCGGAACTCGCGGCGGACAAGGCTGAGCATGCGGGTGACGCGAAGGCTGTGAAAGAGGCCAAGGCAGCGTCCAAGGGGCTTGACCTTGAATACGCCACGGCCTGGTCTTACGGAATAAACGAGATGCCTAACCTGCTGATTCCCAATTTTAACGGTGGGGCTTCAGCCTGCGACCCGCATCTGAAGCACGGAGCCACGGAGGAACTTCTCCGGCGTGCCGGACAGCCTAATGTGAAGCAGACGGTAAAGCAGTTGCCTATGTATTGGGGACCGCAGCCCTTTACGGCAGGTCCTATGTATCTCGGTGCCGTCACCATATTCCTTTTTGTCCTCGGACTGTTCCTCTTCAAAGGCAAGGACAAGTGGTGGATTATCGTTGCGACCCTCATCGCGGTTTTCCTCGCATGGGGCAGTCATTTTATGTGGTTCACGCGGCTGTGGTTCAACTACGCGCCGATGTACAGCAAGTTCAGGACGGTGTCAATGGCGTTGACGGTGCTTCAGGTGACGGTGCCGCTGCTTGGATTCCTGACGCTTGACAAGATTATAAAGGAAGAATATAATCACAAAAAAATTATCCGTGCCGTGCTCTGGGCCGGCGGGCTGACGGGCGGTTTCTGTCTGATTATGGCCCTGTTTCCCGGACTTGCGGGGAACTTTAGCTCCGCATCTGACGCCGGCATGCAGGATATTCTTGTGGATGCGCTTCGCGAAGACCGCAGGGCGATGCTCCGTCACGACGCCCTCATAAGCCTGTGTGTCATATCCTTAGCTTCAATAATACTGCTGTGGGTATATTGGAAGAAAGAGCCGTTTGTGCGCACAGGAAGGGTCTATGTTGCGGGAACGATAATCGGAGTTCTGGTTCTTTTAGACCTTTTCAGCGTGGGCAAGCGCTACCTGAACAGCGACCATTTCATCTCCCCGAAGAATTGGGAGGCGCAGTTTAAGGAGAGGCCTGTCGACAAGAGCATACTCGCGGACAGGGATTTGTCTTATCGCGTCCTCGACTTGAGCGTCAACACATTCAATGACGCGCATCAGTGCTACCGCCACAAGTGCATCGGCGGCTACAGCCCGGTGAAACTTCAGCGCTATCAGGACCTCATTGAGCGGTACATTTCCGGAGAAATCAACGCTCTCTACAAGGCGGCCGGTACCTGCGCGACAATCAGTGAATTAGAGGAAAATTTGCCGTATCTTCGCATAACATCAATGTTAAACGGCAAGTATATCATATTGGGAGAGGATATGGCCCCGGTTGTTAACGACTATGCCTACGGAAACTGCTGGTTCGTTAATGACGCCCGCACGGCGGAGTCGGTTAATGAGGAGATTGATTTTCTGGGAGATACTGCCCTTGATAACACGGTGGTTTTAGGTCCTGATTTTAAGGGCATTGCATCAAAGATTGAAGAGGGTTCCGAGAACTCGGATGATTTCATCAGGATGACTTCGTATGAGCCGAATGAACTTCACTACGAGTGTCGGCTTTCGTCTCCACGTGCTGTTATGTTCAGCGAAATCTACTATCCGGACGGATGGAAGGCATGGGTCGGCCCTGTCGGCGAGGTGGGCGAGACTGTCGGAAACCGCTTCGAAGCGACCTCGTCTGCGGTGGAGACGGAGGTTTTCCGTGGCGACTGGATGCTCCGTGGAATGATTCTTCCTGCCGGCGAACATGAGATTGTGATGCGTTTCGAGCCTCAGTCTTATGTTGTAGGTGCGCGCATATCCACGGCAAGTTCTGCCCTGCTGATTCTTCTTGTGCTTCTTTCAGCGGCCGGAGCGATCGTTTTTTCAGGTGATGCGGCTTCAACTTTCTTGAAATACAAAAATGGAGAAATATGGAAAAATGTATAATTGCGGCGGTGGCGGAAGATGGGGCCATTGGAAAGGACAACGCCCTTCTGTGGCATCTGCCGGAGGATCTGAGATATTTCAAAGCGACGACGATGGGGTGTCCTGTCATTATGGGACGACGTACATTCGAGTCCATCGGACGTCCACTTCCCGGGCGACTCAATATTGTCATATCCAAGACCTTACGTTCCGACGACGAACGCATTTCCGTGTTCGGAGACTTGCCCTCTGCAATTAGTTTTCTGGAACAGAAGGACGGGGTGCAGCGCTGTTTTGTCATCGGCGGTGCGCAGCTTTATGCGGAAGCGATGGGCATTGCCGACAAACTCTATATCACCAGCATTCTCTCCGCAGCCCCAGCCGCCGACCGTCATTTCCCGTCCATTGCCCCCTCCACATGGCGTCAGGACAGCGTTTCGCCTCTGCACACCGACCCGGAAACCGGCATCGCATTCACGTTTGACGTCTACAGCCGACGTGTATAGTGCCGGCCCGTTTTCGTTATATGAAATATTTGTTCTATTTTTGCCGACGGATTTGTAACTATATAGTGAGGATTTTATTTTAGACAACATAGACATGAAAGTGCTTATACTGTCCTGCTCAACTGGCGAAGGACACAACTCTGCGGCGAAAGCCTATCTTGAATACCTTCAGTCACAGGGAATTGAAGCTGAAGTTCAGGACACTATGGGACTCGTAAGCCCCGAGGCGAAGGAACGCTCTTCCGAGATATATCTCTTCTCTACGCGCACAAAGCTCTTTGCCATGGCCTACCGCGCGGGTGCGGCGGTGAGCGATGCTCTCGAAACGTCGAAATCTCCGGTATATTATGCAAACAAACTCTACTGCGACCGTCTCCACGACTACATCGAACAGAATGGATTTGACGTAGTGGTCTGCGTACACATATTCCCTGCAGAAGCCGTCACTGCCCTCAAGCGCAAGGGCAAGCTCACCGCAAAGTCCGTGTTCGTGATGACCGACTACACCTGCATCCCGTTCATGAAAGACACCGAGCTCGACCACTACATCGTTCCTCACGAGCACCTCATTGAGGAATGTGTCAAGAAAGGTCTCCCACGAGAGAAACTGCATCCGTTCGGCATCCCGGTGAGGAGCATTTTCCATCAGCCTGCCGCCGACAAGCGTGAGGCAAGGGGACAGTGCATACTTGACTACGGCTATATGGACGCGGACAAGAAATGGTTTCTGATAATGTCCGGCAGCATGGGCTTCGGACACGTTCAGGACACGGTCAAGGAAATCCTCCGCAAATGCGGCGATTCCGTCGAGGTTATTCTTGTCTGCGGCAACAATTCTGAGTTGCGCGCTAATCTTCAAAAGAACTTTCGCCACAGTGATAATGTGGTTGCGCTCGGCTTCACCGACAAGATTCCGAACCTTATGGACGCCTGTGACGTGCTCTTTACCAAGCCGGGCGGGCTTTCCAGCACCGAGGCCGCTGCGAAGCACATCCCGATCATCCACACCGCGCCAATCCCGGGCTGCGAAACGATGAACGCCCTATTCTTCCACTACCACGGCCTCTCCTACGCCACCACCGACATCCACGAGCAAGTCCGTCAGGCTCTCCTCCTCTGCGAAGACCCCGTCCGCCGCTCCCGCATGATTGCCGCCCAGGCCTCCAACATCAACCCGACCACCTGCCGCGACATCACTGAACTTCTGAAATAAATCCAGTACTAAAAATTCAAATAAGAAGAGCGTTTTCAAGGCTTGCGAGGAGTCAAAACCGCAGCAATCTTTCGATTGTGAGGATTTGGGCGACGAGTATAACGCAGAAAACGCCTTATTATTTGGATTTTTATTATATTTGCAGCGGATTAGTTGCACATATAGGAGATATTTCGGCTTGAAGTCTCCTTAAAATTATTGAAAATCAGACGTTTGGCTTAAGGCAAAAACTGCCGTAGGACGAACGTGCGCATAATTTGGAGACTATGAAACGTCTTGGATACATAATTGCGGCAGGACTGCTATGCGCATTCTCCTCGTGTCAGAAGGGCGCTGTGGAAAATGTAGGTAATGTCGGCCGGCACACCATTGGGTTCTGCACCGGAGAGGCGTCGACGCGCACCATGATGAATCCGGATGGGCTCACGGCTTCTTGGGAAAAAGGTGACCGCATCGCAGTCTGGGCAAAAAACTCGGCTGGGGAATATACTTTGAATAATACACAGTTCTCGGTCTATGGCGCGGATGGGGCAAGAGCTTTCTTCACAGCAACGATTGACGCCTCGATGCCAGAGGACCGCTACACCTACTTCGCCACCTACCCGGTTCCTGAGTCTGTAAGCCTCACAAAAGCAACATTCACCATTCCTTCCATCCAGGACGGAAAAGTATCCGGTGGCGCGGACATAATGATTGCCAATCCTTTGCTTCACGGTCCGCTTGATGAGGTGCAAGAACTTTCCGACTACACGAAACTCGGTATGAGCATGGAGCACATCCTTCACCAATTCCGTTTATATCTCCCGGAGGGTGAGGACAAATTGGGCGGTGAGGCTATTGTTAAAATGGTCCTGACTTTTCCAAAGCCGGTTGCAGGAAAACTTGTTGCGGACTTCACCGACACCGAGGCCGCGCCTGAATTTTCCGGTGAAGAAAAATCAATTACCCTGAAACTTTCGGAACCTCTTGTGAATTCGACATCTTCTGAGAGGAAATATGCGATGGCGGCATTTTTCCCGTCGTCGTTTGAGGCGTCAGAATCCATCAATATAAAAATATATACCGAAACCAAAATTGCCAATGCCTATCCTGTGAATCTTGAGGGAAGGACATTTGCAGCGGGACATTCGACCCCTGTGCGTTTGCGGATTTCCGACATTCAGGAATATGGCCGTTTGCGTTTTACCGTGTCTTCGAACAGTCTGGGAGAGAATGCGAATGCCGTGAGACTGACTGCTCCACAGGGATGTACTTGGGGGGATGGTTCGACGATTTATGAGTATCGTCCGGGTCACGAAATCACTACTGGTGAAACATTTGAAATCCCGTTTGAGAATCTTGACACATTCCGTACATTCAGTGGAAAAGATATCACTGTAACCTTTGATACAGAGCACGTTGATGCCACGCAGACTGTGCGTGTGCCGGATTTGACAGGGCTGAATCTTGCGGAAATATCTGCCGGCCTTCCATATCTTCTTTATGAGGATTTCTCCGCTGTCGAGACATTCAGTTCGTACGATACATTCAGTTTCTCAAACGCGGGTTCTTGTAATGCCGTGTCATTCCTTAGCGGTTGGACAGCTGCGCGTGCGGGTGCGGAAGCAGGAAAGAGTATGAGGGTGGCTGCGCGGCGTGAATCTGTCGCCAATTATGACGCCAGAGTCGATTCCGCCCCTATCATTGCCCTTAAAAAAGAATCCGACATAAAAGTCTCGTTCTCTTGGGGCTCGAACAATGACTTCTATAAATTGGTGGGAGGAGACTGCGGTCAGAATGTCTATCTTGGATATGTGACTTCTGACACAGCATACAAAAGTGGAGACAAGACCGGCATATTCGAAGATGAAAACAAGTTTTTCACCAAGGAAAAAACCGGGACATACGCGAACACTCCGAATGCAGAAACTATGGTCATTCACTCGGCCCCTGCAGGACTTGTGAGAATCACTTGGCGAACTTCTGTGGAGTACAGTGCCGGTGGCAACAGCACCACCTGCTGGCTCTACCTCGACAACATCAAAGTTCAAATAGCGAAATAAAAGATTTGCACATATAAAACTTTAATTATGAACCTATTAAAAATTGCAATTTGCAGTGCTGCCGCGCTGTTGTCGCTCTCTTGTTCCAAGAGTGTGAACATCGGCGGACTTGGCAGCGGAGACGGAACAGTGAGTTTTGCCGTCTCCAGCTACCAGATTGTGGATGATGTCACAAAGAGCAATGTCTCAGACTATACATCACTTCCATCTGCAGGGGACTTCACAATAAGTCTCACTAACAGCGACAATCTTGAAATCTACAAGGGACTCGTCTCCGCTTGGGACAGTGAAAAGCCTCTAAAGGGCGGAAACTACACTGTTAAAGCCAGTTACGGCACCGAGGGAGACGAAGGTTTTGACAAACCTTATTTCAGCGGTCAGACAGCGTTTGTCGTCAACGGCGGAAACAAGACAAATGTCAGCATTCCTGCTTCATTGGGAAACTCAATCGTGAAGCTCTCATTCAGCGACAATTTCAGGAACTATTTCACTGACTGGAACTTGAAGCTCACCACCGGCACGGGTACACAAATCGATTTTCCTAAAAGCGAGACTCGTGCGGCCTTTGTCGATGCCTACAAATTCACACTTTCCGGCACATTCACAAAGCAGGGTGGCGGCAGTCCGAAGACTTTCTCGAAGGAATACAACTCTCTTGAAAGCGCGACTTGCTACACCATAAGTTTTGATGCATCCACTGTCGGAGGGCTCAAGATTAGCGTGACATTTAACGACACGGTGGAAACCATTGACTGTGGTGATGTTGAACTTAATGACTAAGAAAATGAAAAAGACAATAATGATAATCGCCTCAATCGCGGCAGTTTCTCTGGTATCTTGCAAGAAAGTGACAGTTTTCTCAGAAGAGGCATCCGGAACGCTTTCGTTTGCAGAGTTCAGCATTTCTTGCAACGACGAAGTTGAGACCAAGGCCACAACTGCGGCGAGCGGGAACTACAGCATAAAGATATTTGACACTATGACGGAATCAGTGGCTCTCACAACCACCTATTCTGCCATCAAACAAAAGAACAATAAAGTCTCTCTCCCGGCAGGAAACTACCGCCTTGTGGCAAGTTCTTCAGAAGAGGGAACTCCAGTGGCGGCTTTTGAGCAGCCGGTCTACGGAGCATCAAAGGAGTTTTCGATTTCAGCGGGCCAGACCACATCTGTGGGAAGCATCGTTTGTCAGCTCCTTCAGTGCAAGGTGACAGTTTCCTATAGCGATGAGTTTCTTGCAATGGTCACCGGAGCGGGCGTGGCATCTGTTGAAGTGACTGCCGGGACTGCGCTTGACTATGCTCTTCGCTATGAAGGCTCCACTGCAAGCTACGAGCAGAGCGCAGGCTATTTCTCTGTGAACAATCCTGCAGGCACGACTATGCTCGTCAGATTTAAGGGGCAGATTGAAGGCAAGAGCCAGACGATGACCAAGACCTTCACTAATGTCAAGGCAAAGCAGTGGCGTCAGGTGAAATTCATCAAGAAGGCAAATGAAGAGGGTAATGCCACCTTCGATATAGTAATCAACTCCCTGGTGGACGACAAGGAACTCGGCAACGATGTCAATGACCTCACAGAGGACATCATCGGCGAAGACCCTTCTGCACCTAAGGGCGACGGAGGCATCACTCTTGACTTCGACTACGCCGGCGGTTGCGATGCGGAATTCACCGACCTCAAGAATGTCGTTATGCCGAAGAAAGAGGAAAAGGAAATCCACCTCATCCTCAAGTCCCTCGTTCCTAACGGAGTGAAGAAGTTCACCGTGGACATCACATCCACAAGCGATGCTTTCCTTGCAGCTCTCGACGCGGCACAGGCAAGAACAATCGACCTCGTGAACCCGCTCCCGGAACAGGACCTCGTTTTCCAGGTTGTGCCTTTCCCTCACGGAGCTACACTTGTCGGACAGACCGACATCAAATTCGACCTCAGCAAGGCACAGGAGGCAATCGTGCTCTACCCTGGTACGCACACATTCAAGATGAACGTCGTTGATGCGAAAGGTTGTCGCAACTCGTTCGATATCATAATGATAGTTAATGAATAGGAGGGAGGGATATGAAAAACAGAAATATCGCAGTTCTTCTCCTTGCCATCGCGGGAGCCGCCGCTTCTTGCAGCAAAACTGAAATAGTGCCGGATAAAGGCACCGGTTCCATCACTCTCGGAGTATCATTATCCAAGACCAAAGCGGCGCTTTCTTCGGATGAACTTCTCAACACTGCAAAAGTGAAAATCTATATGGGGGACTTCAGCGGACTTGTCCGTAGTTATGTCTATTCCGAGGCTCCCCAGACCATCTACCTCCCGTCCAACGAATATCGTGTGGATGTAATCGCCGGTGAAGCTGCCAAGGAGTCGGCTCAGACAGCATCTTGGGAGCAGAAAAGCTACAAGGGAACAAAGAGTTTCACCGTTTCTTCGGGCACAAACACCTCTGTTCAGGTTGAGGCTACTGTAAACAACGCCATTTCAAAGATTTCCTTCGATCCGAGCGTTGCAGAGAATTTTGCGGCGGGCTACAGTTTTACCATAGGTCTTGACGAGGAACACAGTCTGGTTTACGATGCGTCGAAGTCCGGAAGCGAGGGCTATTTTATAGTTGAAGGTCTTGATGAGCCGCAGCTTTCGTGGACATTCTCCGGCACTCTTTCTAAAGACAGCAAGCCCTTCACAAAAACCGGAACAATCCCGACTGTGGAGGCGGGAAAGGTCTACACCTTGAATGTGAAATACACAATCAAGGACGGCGAACTCGGATTTGAACTTGAAGTGGACCATTCCACCGAGGTCATTGACGACACCATAGTCTTTGAACCGGTTTCCACAGGTCTCGCTCCTTCGGGAATATACGAAATCTGGGCAGGACACGCCACGGTTCACGCCGATGTAGACGAGGCTGAGTTCAGCGACCCTTCGGCAATCAAATTCGCCTACCGTCCTCAGGGCAATGGCGACTGGAAAAGTGTGGATGCAACTCGTAGCACGGAAGGTGTCTATGAGGCTGTACTCAAGGGACTTACCCCTTCGACCAAATATGAATACAAGCTTGTCATCGCAGGCGAGGACCAGGGAGACGCCCTGAGTTTCACCACAGAGGCAGCTCCGAACGTTCCGAACGCAAGTTTCGAATATGTCAGCAAAGTTTCAGGAAAGAGCTACTACAAATGGTATGACCCATCCTGCGCGGTGGACGATTGCAAGACAATGTTCTGGGGCTCCGGTAACGGTGAAGGCCCGGACGGTGTGAATGGTTCTGCAAATATGGGCGTTGTCATCACCGAGCCTTCGGACGACGCAAAGGACGGCTCACGTTCTGTATGCGCAATGTCTAAATCAACTCTGGGAATCCTTGCTGCGGGTAACCTCTTCACGGGACAATTTGCCGGAATCATCGGAACTTCCGGTGGAAAGGTAAACTTTGGCCGTCCGTGGACATCGCGTCCTACCGGGATGCGTCTTTGGGTGAAATACTCGGCAGGAAATGTGAACATATTCAAGGGTGTTCCTGAAGGCGCTGATTTAAAGAAAGGCGACAAGGACCGTGGAAACGTGAAAATCGCCCTCGGAACTTGGAACTACAAAACTTACGGCGGCACCAAGGACAGCCCTGTCCAGGTGAACACCACCGACCAATCTACATTCGTTGACTACCGCAACGACCCGTCCACTATAGCTGACGGTGAGCTCATCCTCTATGGAGATGGTTTCAAACAGATTAACGGAGGTTCTAAGGATGTTTCCGATGTTTCTCAGTGGCAGCAGATTACGATTCCGTTCAACTACCACAAGACAAACGAGTATCCGACCCATATCATAATTTCCTGCGCATCCTCAATGTATGGAGACTACTTCACCGGAAGTGATTCTTCAAGATTCTGGATTGACGCTGTAGAATTGCTTTACGAATAATATGTTCCGGACAAGGCATATAGTCACATTCACAGTCATATTTCTGTTCCTCGCCCTCCAAACGGCCGTCGGACAGAAGTATGACCGTGGGTATGACAATTCTCATCAGGCGGTATTTGCCCCGAAAGGAACTTTTATGATAGGAGGGAACGCCAGATATTCCTACCACTCGATGAAAGACTACAATTTTCTCATCGTTGACGGAATAAATTCGAAAGGTTACACGGTTTCCGCCACACCGACATTCCTCTATATGATTAGGGACAATATCGGAGTCGGAGCAAGTTTTTCCTACGACAGGACTATGCTCGACCTCGCATCGGCGGATTTGTCGGTTTCTGAAATCAGTATGAGCGTAAGGGACTACTACAGGCTTTCGCAGAGTTTCGGAGGCTCGCTCGCATTCCGCCCCTACATTCCTCTGGGAACTTCGGGAAGGTTTTCGATGTTTGCCCAGGTCGGACTCGGTTTTTCTGCCGGTCAGGTGAAGAACACTGCAAAGGTGGACTCTCAGACTAAGGGTACATTCACCTCGCAGTATAAGATGATTGTGGGGGTGAATCCGGGATTCACGGCCTTTATAACCAATCACTTGGCTATGGAGTTGAGTGTCGGGGTACTCGGTTTTAACTACTTCTGGACCGACCAAATCCACAATCAGGTTTCCACCGGCTCCAGCAGCAATTCCAATGCAAGTTTCACTCTGAATCTCGCTTCAATAGCGGTAGGATTCGCCTATTATCTGTAGTTGCGTATGAGAAGATTTATGATTATCCTGTCCCTGTTTTTGGGAGCGGTCACATCCTCCTACGCGACGACGACAGACGCAGAGAGTCCCCGTCATCGGCACGACAGCAGTTCGACAGTAGAAAAGCGCAAACCTCTGGTTTTAGGAAAACGAATAGCGCGGGACACGACCGGTATCAGCAAACGAAGCCTTCGTACCCACCTCATAATCCCGAAACACGATTGGCAGATTGGGATGGCGGCGTCGTATGTCAATCTTTCGGCGGACAATAGCGAATATCTCCTGTTGCTCGACAAGTCCAACGCCTATCTTTCACTCGCGAGGATTTCGATAAATGGCGCCTACGCCTACTGTGACAACCATTCGGTGGGTCTGAGACTTCAGTACACCAACGGTAACTGCTCGGTGGACGCCGCCACACTGGACCTTCTGGGAAATTTCTCCTACGATTTCAAGAATGTCAAGGCAAAAACGCTCTCCTACACCGGAGCCGCCTTCAATCGTTCATACGTTGGACTTGACAGCAAGGGACGTGTGGGCGTATTCCTTGATACCTCACTGGGTTACACCCGTTCCAGAAGTGACATCCAGAGTTCGTCGGAATCCTACACCATCAACAACAAATTTTTTCTTGCGCTCAGTCCCGGAATAGTATATTTCCCGATGAACACGATTTCCGTATTTGCGTTCATCAGCCTTGCGGACATATCCTACAACAATTCCAAGGGTTACTCCGGTGGTTCGTTCAAAGGCGAAAGGAATTATTTCCGCGCCCAGGCAAGACTGGACTTGTTTTCGATAAACTTCGGACTGTCAGTCCATTTGTAGCATTATGAAAAAGTTCACATTTCTCATATCCTTTTTTTCTCTACTTGCAGTATCCTGCCTGAAGAATGACATCCCCTACCCGGTTGTCGTTCCCCACATCCTGTCTCTTGACGCGGAAGGGGCGAAGGCGGTCGAGATCGATGCACACAAGCAGACCGTGGACATCATTCTTGAAGAGGATTATGACTTGAAGAATGTCCGCATCAATGGGTATACTACTGATATAGAGGAAAATAAACTTTCTCTTTCTTCGGAAATCAAGGGTCGTCACGATTTGACGTCTCCTTGGAACGTGACTCTTTCCACTTGGCAGGACTATCAGTGGACAATCTCGGCTCAGCGTCCGATTGAGCGTTATTTCACCATCGAGAGTCAGGTGGGGGAGACTGTCCTTGATGTTGAGAACCGGAGGGCTATAGCATACGCCAGCAAGACAGTGGATTTGTCGAATGTCGTCGTCAAGTCTCTTAAACTCGGTCCAAAACGGGTTAGTACATATTCATTGGATATAAAATATATCAAGAAATTCATCGATGATGACGGTAATTCGACGCCAATTGAAATTGAGGTGAAGAGTTTCGGGGATTCGGAGTATTGGACGCTTGTCGTGGAACATTCGGATATATCCGTAAATGTGAAAAATATAAATGTTTGGACGAAAGAGGTTTATATTACTGCGGTCGGCGTCGAGGGACAGAAGAACGGATTTAAATACCGCGTTGTCGGTGAATCCGGATGGACAGATGTGACAGGGGGTGCCCTTTCGATGACAGGAGGACAGTTTACGGCGCACATCACCGGTCTGACACCGGCAACGACATACGAGTTTTATGCCTACACCGGTGATGATACCACTGATGTCCAACAGTTTACTACCGACCCTGCCCGACAGTTCCCGAACAACAGTTTCGAGCATTTCAGCAAGGTGACCGATGCGGACTATTACAAATGGTATGACCCGTCTTGCGACGACCCGGAGTCCCGCGAAATATGGTGGGCTTGCGGAAACGGTGAAGGCAAAGACGGCGTTGCAGGCACTGGAACACTCAATCTCGTCCTCACATTCCCGGATTCTGAGGAGAAGGCGGATGGTGGCTGGTCTGTGCGCTGTGAGTCAAAGTCACTTGTGGGTGTGCTTGCCTGCGGAAATCTATTCACCGGCAGATTTGCGAAGATTATCGGAACCACCGGAGGAGCAGTGAATTACGGACGCTATTGGACGACACGTCCGAAGGCTCTTAAAGTCTGGTATAAGTATGAAAGCGGAATCATCGACATCATCGGCAAGCGTCCTGTGGGTGACAACACCCAAGTGGGCGACAATGACCGCTGCGAAATTGCAATTTCGGTAGGAAATTGGGATTACAAGAAGATGGGCGGCAATCCGGAGTCTCCTGTGTATGTGAACACTACGGAGGGACGCTACTACACCGAAAAGTCTGATGGAGTCATAGCCTTCGGCCACCACGTCAGCAACCAATCCTGCGACTGGACTCAGATTGAAATTCCGCTGAACTACAAGACTCTCACCGAGCGCCCGACGCACATCATCGTCACCTGCGCCGCCAGCTACCTCGGCGACTACCTCACCGGCTCCTCAAGCACCAAGCTTTGGGTCGATAAAATGGAACTGGTCTATTGATGGCATTCCCTTTCTTCTGTTTTTTTGAACCATTGGTTTGAATGTTATCATTTTTTCGTTATATTTGTGCCGGGTGTCAGTAGAAGATTGATGCTCAGTAGTTTAAAACGATACTGATATGAGACAACTGATGGTGAAAATATGCCGGGTTTTGCTTACGGCTATGGGTTTTGCTGCCGTGACCGGTTGCCCTAAAATGTATGGTTGCCCTGAAATTCTTGTAATGTATGGCTCTCCTCATTGTGATGTGACTGTCAAGGGTGTTGTTACGGATGAAAGCGAGAACCCGATTGAAGGGATACGAGTGAAGGCCGTGAAAGTCATGCCTAAACAGGCGGGAGTGGAACTGGACAGATATGAATATGATTTATTCAAGTCTCTGACTGACAATGCCGGGGCATTCGAACTCAGCGGTTCTGTGACGTCGTTTAATAATCCGGAAGTCTATGTGATAACCGAGGATATTGACGGCGAAGAGAACGGCGGATGTTTTGCTCCGGAAACGCTTAAAGTTGACATCGTTAAGGTGAAGGATGGCGATGATAATTGGTATTTCGGGGCATACGAGAACGCGACTCCCGTCGAAATAAAACTGAAACCGGAAGAGAAATCCGAGAAATGATGGGTGGGGTAAGCCTTAGACAAAGAATCGCCCTTGAACTGCAGCGACAGCTCACCCTTAACTGTGCGCGGGAGCATCCGCTGAGGGAAATTTTTTGGGAATGTACCCTTCGCTGCTGTCTTGAGTGCCGCCATTGCGGAAGTGACTGCAAGGTGACCTCCGGTCTGAAAGATATGCCTTTCACCGACTTTGAGATGGTGCTCCGGCGTATTAACGAGGCCTATGGCCCGGAGGACAAGATGGTGATTCTCAGCGGCGGCGAGCCTCTGATGCGCCGCGATCTCGAGGACTGCATCCGCAAAATCCGTGAAATGGGTTTCTCATGCGGAATGGTCACAAACGGCTATCTGTTGACAAGGGAACGTGCGGCCGGGCTTCTCCTTGCCGGACTTGGCAGCGCCACCGTTTCGATTGACGGCACCGAAGCCGACCATGACTGGATGAGGGGCGTGCCTGGCAGCTTCACCCGCGCCTTGAATGCAGCAATGATTCTTTCTGGAAGCGGCATCGTCTTCGATGTCGTAACCTGCGTGAACCGCCGCAACCTTGCGCATCTCGAAGAACTTAAAGAAATCCTGATATCCTCCGGCATAAAGGCCTGGCGCCTCTTCACCATCTTCCCGGCGGGACGCGCGGCCGAAGACCCCCAACTTCAGCTCACTTCTCAGGAATTTCGAAGTCTGATGGACTTCATAGTCCGCACGCGAAACGAAGGCCGCATCCGCACGAGCTATGCCTGCGAAGGCTTCCTCGGTGAGTATGAGGGCAAGGTTCGCGACAACCTCTATATGTGTCAGGCAGGTCTCACTGTAGCTTCGGTTCTTGCCGATGGCTCCATCTCCGCCTGTGCCAGCATCCGCAGCGACTACCATCAGGGCAACATCTACAAGGACGATTTCATCGACGTTTGGGAAAACCGCTTCCGTCCCTACCGCGACCGCCGCTGGATGAAAAAGGACGACTGCGCCACCTGCAAGTGGTTCCGCTACTGTCAGGGCAACGGAATGCATCTCCGTGACTCCCAAGGCAATCTTCTCCTCTGCAACCTCAAGAAACTATAGATAATGCTACAAATTCTGAAGCATTGACTTGTTGTGCGAAATTTTTCTTCGTCAAAATAGCATAATATAATTTACTTATTCACTGCTGTCCGGAGAAATTTTTACCATAATGTAAGTTGCTCGACAGCCCCTGCCTCCGGAACATTAATAGGGAGCGTCGGTTGATTATAAAGTTCACGGATATCAGCTCTTCTGAAGAGCACCTGTCCGATTGAGTTCGAGATGGAATGAAGACTTGGAACAAGACCATATCTCTTCAATTTGCCAACGTTCACGGTACATTTCCGCAATGGTCAGGGGGTCTTCAATCGAGAAGTTATTTTTAATCCCCCTACTTGAAGCAGTAGTAGGCTCCGGCCCCGACACCACGTCTGACCAGTACCATTTCAGACAATGACTGAAGAAGTCGCGTGGCGGTGGCTTTTGACACACCTACTAAGGATTGCACATCCTTGTTCGACACTCTTCCAGATTTCTGGATATACTTGATGATCTTAATCATCCTGTCATCCAACTCCAACTCACTGTAAAAGGCATCGTCCGTTTTGTAGATGCTTACCATTATCCCGGACAACCTGTCACTGAATATGGGTGGGACGCCGGAATGCCTCAATGAACTTGAGATAATCTCCAGCGTGCCTTGTCCCCAGGCCTCAATGTCTCCCGACAAGTACAGTGCGTGCGCCATCTTCTTGTTGATTGGCATAGATACGTGTTCTTCCCGAAGGTTCACCATTGACCACTGCGCCGGAAGCTGCCCCGGATTCCAGAACACAATCTTGTTTGAATATACCTTGAGCTGTATCGGAGTGTTGTCCGAATAATCCTTATGCAGCAAGGCATTGACAAGAGCCTCTCGCACAGACTTCTCAGGGAATTGAGCCGTCTCTATTCTTTGAATCCCATCATAGCTAATGTTAAAGATGGAATATTTCGTCATTATAAGATCGTATGCTTTCTCTATCTGTTCGATGACAGGCCCGTGAACCTCATCGTGATACCGCAACGTTCCATCATCCCCGAAAGCCCCGATCTTGACGAAAGCCCCGGGAACAAAATCTTCCGGTTCCGGATGGAACAGAAGTATAGCCGCACGAGTGAGTTTCCCATTCTCTATCAAATGTAACTTCGTCAGCCTTTCAGTAGCCGACATATTCTTTACATCCTGATTCAGACGACCTTTCAGAATAGCCTTGTCCAGATGCAGTTTAAGTGCGGAGTCCGACAACTCATCGACACCTACCGAATCATCGGTTATCCCATCCCAGCTTCTGCCTGATTTTCCCAAAAGAAAATGCGTCAATGCCGAGCCTCGCAATTCCGAATTGGTGCTGCCGGACCGGTAATAATAGCGACTTTTGTAGCTCACCGCAAAATCATACGGCGCAACCTTTATCTCAAGATAATCAACCCCATCCTTTTCCTTGACAAGGACATCAACCATAATCCCAAGCACATCACGAACCTTATTAGGAATATCCTCCGACAACTTTTTGATGTTGTCTTTCCTGACAGGCTTCCCATTGTCATCAAGACCGATGAATATGGATCCACCGCTTGCGTTAGCAAACCCGCATATCCATTTCAGATATTCATCAGACCAAGATTCCTTATACTCGATATTATGTCTTTCAATCTGTCCCACAGCAGAACCGTTCCCTGCAACACATCACGCAGTGAAATCCGCCAGATT
>OQWM01000051.1_pt1 | contig 52867 bp, 43 predicted proteins | sample 1691531 | NCBI WGS metagenome assembly OQWM01 (sample SAMN03418257, study PRJEB22391) | human gut metagenome | biome: human-gut; feature: organic feature; material: feces | host: Homo sapiens | place: Tanzania | collected 2013-01
GCCAGTACTGATGTTTGCAAATATCCCTGCAAGCGCTGGTGGCAGCGGTGAAGGCGTTTTTAAAATCGGTCAATGACATTCCCGCGGTAAGGATCTTGAGCGAAGCGAAAGCATCCTGTCTTGATTTTTCGGTGGTGTTGTAGCGGAAAGGAATAAAAACGCCTCCCTCTCCGTAATACTCTATCCTCTGCGCCATGATGAAGGCGTCGAGTTTAATTCTGATTCTCCTTCTCATTTCGCTTTGCTTTTGCTATCCTGCATCCCATATAGATTACTGCGGAGAGCGCTGCCATCCACAGCGCGAGCAGGAATATTCCCAATATCATATTATTTTCCCTCCTTTGAATCTAAGATGATGGCCTCTATGGTAATAATAGGCCCAGCCGTCACGAATGGAAGCCACAGCCCCTCAAGATGCCCCCGAAGAGCACGTTCTCTGAAAAATCATTCATGAGTATCCATGGGAAGATGATTTGTTCGCCGCATACGGCGAAGCCGGCCAGCAGCGCGACCGCGCTCGTAATGAAGACGATGAGCGACACTGACATTGTCATCCTCGATATGAGCGTGGCTGCGGCGAGCCGATCCCCGCTCCCCATAGCGTCGCGAAGGTCGCTCTTGAATGTTTTGGTGAACCTTATGAAGTCCCTGCCCCCGACCCACACCGTCGCAGCCCAGTAGATTAACCATCCACCGATGAATGCAATCAGACAGAAAATTCCAATCATGCCACAATCTCCTTTGTTATTCGGTTATACAATGCCCTCGCTCTGACATCTGTGAATCTTTTTCCAGTCTTCCACGAAGTAGAGGAAAGATTTGATATTCGGATTCTCCTGCGACTTCTTCCACCTCGACTCCAACGCACTCCGCCTTGTAAAAGACGGTTTATTTCGGATGGTTTGGTTGCGTTATTCCACCTTTATGATGTAGTAGTTCTTCTTGCCTTTCTGGGCGAGAATATACTTGTCGTCGAGGACGGATTCTGTGCCGATTTGGGCGTTGACATCCGAAACTTTCTCTTTGTTGATGCTCACTCCGTTACCTTGAATCATCTTGCGACATTCGCCCTTTGAAGGGAAAACAGCCGTCTCAACGGAGAGAAGGTCAATGATGTTGCAAGGGAGTTTTTCAGCCGGGATTGAGAAGGTCTGCACTCCGTCGAAAACCTGGAGGAAAGTCTTCTCGTCAAGAGCTTTGAGCTGCTCCGAGGTTGCATTGCCGAAGAGTATGCCGGAGGCAGCCACAGCATTCTCATATTCCTTTTCACCGTGAACCATTGTCGTAACTTCCTTTGCAAGAAGCTTTTGGAGCGAACGCGCGCCTGGGTTCTCAGTGTGGGCGGAGATTGCCGCGTCGATGGTCTCTTTGTCGAGCATCGTGAAAATCTTGATGTATTTCGCCGCGTCCTCGTCGCTCACATTTAGCCAGAATTGGTAGAACTGGTATGGTGAGGTGCGCTCCGGGTCGAGCCAGATATTGCCTTTCTCGGTTTTTCCGAACTTGCCTCCGTCAGCCTTTGTGATAAGAGGGCAGGTGAGGGCGTAGGCTTCCTTCCCGAGCATACGGCGGATGAGCTCCGAACCGGTGGTGATGTTGCCCCACTGGTCCGCACCGCCCATCTGGAGGGTGCAGCCCTTGTGCTCGTAGAGATAGAGGAAATCGTAGCCTTGGAGCAACTGGTAGGTGAATTCGGTGAATGACATTCCTTCGCGTGACTCGCTTGAGAGCCTCTTTTTCACGCTGTCTTTAGCCATCATGTAGTTGACAGTGATATGCTTTCCGATGTCACGGGTGAAGTCGAGGAAGCTCCATCCCTTCATCCAGTCGTAGTTGTTCACGAGCTCAGCGCAGTTCTCTGCTCCCGAGTCAAAATCCAGAAAACGTGAGAGTTGTTTTTTGATGCAGGCGACATTGTGTGCGAGCGTCTCTTCGTCGAGAAGGTTGCGTTCCTGAGACTTCATTGAAGGGTCGCCAATCATTCCCGTCGCGCCTCCCACGAGTGCGAAAGGTTTGTGACCGCAGTTCTGGAAGTGCTTTAGTATCATTATGCTGACCATGTGACCGATGTGCAGCGAATCCGCCGTCGGGTCGATTCCGACATAGGCGGCTGTCGGACCTTCCAAAAGTTTCTCTTCTGTTCCCGGCATAATGTCCTGAATCATGCCTCTCCACTTCAATTCCTCAACAAAATTCTTCATCGGATGTTCTGATTATCAATATTATATATTTCTACTATTCTTGTTTTGAAATCAATCTCTCAATTTCTTGTCCAGATTTCCCCGGAGCACAAACTACAAATATAAGCATAATTTCATAATATAGCCATTGTGCCTGCGGCATTTTGTCCTCTTTGCGCTCAAAGTTCGCGATTTTTATTCGAAATGGGGGTATATATATTCGGTATATTCAAAACAGATTTGTAAATTTGCAAAGATTTGGCCTTTCGAGTTCGGGAGGCCGTGGATTTAGGAATGTAACATTTATTTGAAAGTATAACATTTAAATATTTATTGAAATGAGAAAACACATCGTTGCAGGAAACTGGAAAATGAATACCACGGTTCCTGAGGGCGTAGAGCTCGCAAAGGCAGTTGTTGCAAAGTCGGCTGAGGTTCCGGCAGACGTGAAACTTATCATTGCGCCTCCTTTTGTTCACCTTGCACCGGTTGCTGAGGTTGTAAAAGGTACTGCTGTCGGTCTTTCAGCACAGAATTGCGCTGACAAGGAAAAGGGCGCGTACACCGGAGAAGTTTCTGTAAATATGCTCACCTCAGTGGGTTGCGAATACACTATTCTCGGCCACTCTGAGCGTCGTCAGTACTACGGTGAGACTGATGCAAAGCTCGTCGACAAGATTCACCTTGCACTTGCTGCCGGTCTTTCTCCTATCTTCTGCATCGGTGAGAACCTTGAGCAGCGTGAGGCCGGAAAGCACTTCGATGTCGTGACTGAGCAGGTTAAGAATGTGCTCTACACTCTCTCGGCTGAGGAAATGGCAAAGGTCATCGTGGCTTACGAACCGGTTTGGGCCATCGGAACAGGTAAGACTGCAACTGCAGAGCAGGCTCAGGAAATCCACGCATGCGTGCGCAAGGTGCTTGCTGAGAAGTTCGGAGCCCTTGCAGAGGAAATCACCATTCTCTATGGCGGAAGCTGCAAGCCTTCAAATGCGAAGGAGCTTTTCGCACAGCCTGACATCGACGGCGGTCTCATCGGAGGCGCTGCGCTCAAGGCTGATGACTTCATTGCTATAGCACAGTCATTTTGAGTATGAAAAATGATGTTAAAAATATGAATAGAGCCGCTGACAACATCCGTGTGTTGGCGGCTTCTATGGTTGAAAAGGCGAAGTCAGGACATCCGGGCGGTGCTATGGGCGGTGCTGACTTTATGAACGTGCTCTATTCTGAGTACCTTGTGTATGATCCGGAGAATCCTTTCTGGGAGGGGCGCGACCGTTTCTTCCTCGATCCGGGACATATGAGCACAATGCTATATTCCACCCTGGCTTTCACGGGCAAGTTCACGATGGACGAACTCGCTCAGTTCCGCCAGTGGGACAGCCCTACACCGGGACATCCGGAGCGCTGCGTAGAAAGGGGAATTGAGAACACATCCGGACCTCTCGGACAGGGACATACTTTCGCAGTCGGTGCTGCGATTGCCGCGAAGTTCCTCAAGGCGCGTCTTGGAGATGTGATGAATCAGAGAATTTACGCTTACATCTCGGACGGAGGCATCCAGGAGGAGATTTCGCAGGGCTCGGGCCGTATTGCGGGAACTCTCGGACTGGACAACTTGGTGATGTTCTACGACTCCAACCGCATTCAGCTCTCGACGGAGACCGCTGCCGTTGACAATGAGGATGTTGCGGCGAAATATCGCGCGTGGAACTGGAAGGTGATTGAGATTGACGGTAACGATGTCGTTCAGATTCGTGCCGCCCTTGACGAGGCTCTCACGGTTGTGGGACAGCCTGTGCTCATCATCGGAAACACTGTGATGGGCAAGGGAGCCCTTCGCGCTGACGGCTCAAGCTACGAAAACTGCTGCGCCACTCACGGTGCTCCTCTCGGTGGTGAGGCATATACAAACACCATAAAGGCTTTGGGCGGTGATGTGGAAAATCCATTTGCGATTTTCCCTGAAACTGAGGCAATCTACTCTTCCCGTCGCGAGGAACTCAAAGGCATTGTTGCTGCCCGTAAGGCTGCTGAGGCTAAGTGGGCTGCGGAAAATCCGGAACTCGCAGCAAAGAAGGCGAAGTGGTTCTCGGGTGAGGCTCCTGAAGTGGACTGGAGGTCAATTCAACAAAAGAGGGACGACTCCACCCGTGGGGCTTCGGCAACTGTGCTCGGAACGCTCGCACAGGAGGTTGAGAATATGATTGTTTCATCTGCGGATCTTTCGAATTCCGACAAGACCGACGGATTTCTCAAGAAGACACACGCCTTCACTGCGGGAGATTTTTCGGGTGCATTCCTTCAGGCTGGTGTTTCGGAACTTACGATGGCTTGCTGCTGCATTGGAATGGCTCTTCACGGAGGTGTCATTCCGGCTTGTGCGACATTCTTTGTGTTCTCGGATTATATGAAGCCTGCTGTGAGAATGGCTGCCCTTATGGAGGTGCCTGTGAAGTTTATCTGGTCTCACGATGCATTCCGTGTCGGAGAGGACGGACCTACCCACGAGCCTGTTGAGCAGGAGGCGCAGATTCGTCTGATGGAGAAACTCAAGAACCATCACGGCGAGAACTCTATGCTGGTGCTTCGTCCTGCTGATTCTGAGGAAACCACTCAGGCTTGGAAACTTGCGATGGAGAATGTGAAGACTCCTTCGGCGCTGATTCTTTCTCGTCAGAACATCAAGAGCCTTCCGGAGGCGAATGATTATTCTCAGGTTGCGAAGGGTGCGTACATCGTGGCAGGTTCCGACAAACTTAGGGACTATGGGCTCGGTGGAAATGAGGTGGTGCTTGTGGCTTCGGGTTCCGAGGTCGCAACTCTCGTGGCTGGAGCGGCTCTGCTTCGCGAGAAGGGAGTACGTTGCCGCATAGTTTCGGCTCCGTCTGAGGGTTTGTTCCGCAGTCAGAGTGAGGAGTATCAGGACGAGGTTATTCCTGCAGGAGCGAATGTTTTCGGCCTCACAGCCGGACTTCCTGTCACCCTTCAGGGACTCGTAGGCTCCAACGGCACAGTCTTCGGCTTGGAAAGTTTCGGCTTCTCCGCCCCATACAAAGTGCTCGACGAGAAACTGGGCTTCACCGCAGAGAACGTTTACAACCAGGTCCTGGACCAGTTGTTCTAGAATTTCATCCCCTCCTATTTCGGACACGCAACGAAGCAGGCCGCTATTTCCTGGTAAACACCGGAGCAGGAGGGGCGAAGAAATAGATGGGATGCAAGGCGGACGGAGAAGATGAATACCGCAGCAACCTGTCGGTTGTGAGGATTTCATCAAGCCGCCCAACGAAGCAGACCGCTATTTCTTAGCCCCGACCCCGGCAAGGAAACCGGTGCAGAACGCAATCTGCAAGTTATACCCTCCAGTATCAGCATCAAGATTAAGCAGCTCACCTGCAAAGAAAAGACCTGGAGTCAATTTTGACTCCAGTGTTTTTTTATTCACCTCGTCCAGCGAAATACCTCCGGCAGTTATGACACACCTCTCATATCCGACATATCCCGCAATAGGCAATTTCCAGTCTTTCAGAGCCTTGCCGATACTGCGGCTATCAAGTGGAGGATTTGAAGCAACAAATGGGCGAATCAGTTCCTTGGGCAGAAGTTTGGAAAGAAGCACTGCGAAGCGTTCCTTGTAGGGACGCAGAGTCCGTTTTCCGCGAATGACCACATAGCTGCGTTTATCGTCACTGATTTCTTTCCAAAGCTCGTCAATACGGCGCTCCAACTGCTGAGCTTCCACAGCCGGTTTCAAATCGATATGGGCGGCAAGCTTCGCTCCGTTAAGCACTGCCTTCACCGCCTTGCGACTGAGCTTGAACCCAATCGGACCCTCGATGCCCCCGTCTGTGAAGTCCATATCCCCGAATTCGGAATCCGTAATATTTCCGTCGGTCTCGATAGAGAGTCGGACATTTTTAAGCTGTATTCCCGCAAGCATACGTCCCCATTCCGTGAGCGGAGTGGACCTGTCGATATGCCCTTTCAATTCTCTGTATTCTCCGGATGTTGGGAGCGCAAATGTTTCTCCTTCAGGCATTTCGGACGCTCTGTTGTTGTCTGTCTTATATCCTTTGGGAACCAATGCGGTCAGTGAGGGGAAACAAGTTTCAATCTTATGCCCGAACTCCCTTGCCCAACGGTAGCCGTCTCCGGTGGAGCCTGTAGCGGGGTAGGAGAGTCCTCCGGTGGTGATTATGAGTTTGCCCGAAATGAATTCACCCCGGGTGGTTGAGACAATAAATTCTCCGTCGGCATTGCGGTCTACATCAACGACTTCACATTCTGTCACAATCTCTGCGCCGTTGTCCTTTGCGAGAAAAAACAATGTGTCAACAATATCCGTGGATTTGTGGGATTGCGGGAATACTCTCTCGCCCCTTTCCACCACGCAGGGACAGCCTCTGTCTTCGATCAGTTGCATCATCTTTTGAGGGGGGAGCGTGAAGAATGCCGGCTTGAGAAAATCTGCCTTCGGATGCACATGCTTCGAAAACTCGTCCCACTGCGACATATTCGTAAAATTGCAGCGTCCCTTTCCGCTTATCATGATCTTGCGCCCTACTTTCGGCATCTTTTCCAGAACGACTACCCTGGACCGCGATGCTGAATTTTCCGCAGAATCGTTGCTCGAACAAGCTCCGACGGCTGCCATGAGCCCTGCTGCTCCACCGCCGACAATCAGTATGTCACAGAATCTTTCCTTTCCCATAATTGTAAAGAAATCTTGTGCAATATTTAGAAATTTACTATCTTTGCAGTCCTTTCTTCGGGCAGAAGCCCGCAGATTGAGGTCAAAGCCAGTTTAGCTTAGTTGGTAGAGCATCGCATTCGTAACGCGAAGGTCGTGGGTTCGACTCCCATAGCTGGCTCACAGAATTGTATCGTGAGAGAGTTCCGCCGCCTCAATGTTCGGGAGGCATTCCATCGCCCAAGCCGGAACTTCAGCCAAGACATCAGAAATATAGTTGCAGACAGCGTCTGAGGTTTCTTCAGTGTAGTTCAGCACAGGAGGAGCAGACGGAAGCAACGCCCCTATTGCTTGGATTGGATTCAGACGTTGAATCTTGTTGTAGGGAGCCTGACTAAGGCGCACTATTGCACGAAGAGGATAGGCCTCAGCCTTGTAGCAAGGCGTTTTTCCACTCCAAGGTGCTCCGTAGACCATAACTTTCCCGTCATCAAGCACTCTGATGAAAGGGCTGTCGTCGTTCAAAAGGAACGAGTCGGGGTATCTTTCGCGAAGGAGTCTGGTGTGAGTGCTCTTTCCGGTTCCTGATTCGCCGAGGAATATGGCGGTCTGTCCGTCGAAAACATTGGCCGAGCAATGAATCGCAAGACATTTGTGCATACAGGTCAGAAAGTTCACGGCCGTCCAAAGCGCATAACGGTACATTGTCGCCGTCGCTCTCACTATGGATGTCCTGACGATGTCGGAACCGATTTCCCAAATTTCCCAAAGTTCCTTTTTGGAGTGCTCCTCGTGGGTGTGAAAAATCAATTTGTTTCCTATTCTATAGAATTGACAGTCAACGTCTTCGAAATCGACATGAAAATATGGCTCCACGCCATTGCAGCTTTCTCTAAGACGGGAAACCTCCATTTCGTCAAGTTCTTCGGAGACAGTGAAGTCGTTTTCTCTTGATGATTCTGTGACGAATGGTTGGAAAAAAGGCATAGCCTTGATGAAATCGCAAAGATTCTGTCCTTCGAATTTGAAGACAAAATCCGCAATTGAAAGTTTTATAGGCATAGGCGTCATTCGTTCTTTCCGTTGCTAAAGAGTGGCTCATCTTCTTCTTTTACCAGAAGTCCACATTCCGCAATCTTGTCGCACCACGCCTGTGCGTCTTTACGTGCGAGATTCTCATCAATCTCGTATTCTTCGACAAGAGCAGCAGCTACGTCGTCAATCGTAAATTCAGTCTCGTGGAATTTGTTCCAAAGGAAGACTGAACTGTCGTTGAGTGATATGATTTTGGTCATATCGCCGCCGTATTTTCCTGCATTATGATGACATTCTGCCTCACGATGGAGCGGAGTTTGAATTTCGGAGAAATTTTCATAAGATGACTTGAATTTTGTTAGTGCAAATGTCGTCAATTTGCTTCTAATATGCAAAAAATGCGCGCAGATTGAGAAAAATATGCCCTTAATACTTGCAAGTTAGTGTTTTTCTATCTATCTTGCAGCGTTTTTGAAAGAAGTTTCAATTACTAATTTAAAATTAAATAACATGAAAGAGCTCGTAGCTAAAATCAATGCTGAAATCGCAGAATTTCAGGCAAATGCTGAGGCACAGGTAGTTAAGGGAAACAAGGCTGCCGGTGCACGTGCACGTAAGAACGCTTTGGAACTTATGAAGGATCTTAAAGAATTCCGCAAGGTTTCAGTTGAAGCTTCAAAGTAAGTCGCTAAACAAGCAAAAAGAAAGGGTTGCTGATTTTTTCAGTAACCCTTTCTTGTTAGTAATTGTTAAAAAATAACCTTTAAATCCACACTTCTTGAAGAACTTTGAGATGTGGGTGAAGGTGAAGAAGATTCTTCGCCACGTCAGAAATATATCTGGTGGCGGAACGTCTCTGTTTCCAAAAACTCTCCTGTCAGCAGACAATCTTGTTCCGCTTTCTCCTCAGGCATCCTTTCAACCAACAGCAGCGGCTCCTGTAGCTCAACTGCTACTATGTCACCGATTCTGAGCGAAACGACTTCCGACACCTCAGCAATGGCGTTTTCGACCATCTCTCGGCTGCCTTCCACGGTGCCGAAGATGACTTTTCCGTTTTTTCGCAGCACAAATTCGTTTTCATCGTTGTCGAGCACGAGGGGATTGTAGAGCGGGAAGGGGAGTATTGAACTATGGTCAAGGCATGCGGACCAATTCAGTTCACTCTTCGCAGAGGAAGCATCTACAGTCTCGGTCTCCAGGGCATTTCCATCAACGGCGACGCCTGGGCGTATGCCTCCGTAGAGCAGTACCCCGAAGTTGAATCCGTCATAGTAGCGATCCGCGAACTTGTAGCCGATGCATTTGCCGGCCTTGCTCACTCTCACGAAGAGTACGGGGGTGAACCTGTAGCCTTCTACGGCAGGGATTGCATAGATGTCCTTGTTCTCACGCTCCCATGTTGTGTCGGGCCTGCATGTGCAGAGCCCTTCCATCGGTTTGACTATGATATTCATGGCTCTAAGAAACATGAAAAAATAAACTGCTTCAGATTTGTCAATTATTTTCGAGTATATGTTTCTTTTGGAAGAGGGAATGTACTGGAGGTACATGACCGATGAGAAAAGAAAGATAGACCGAAAAGAAAGAAAAAGATGATGCAGGTTATTTTTTGAAGGTTTCATAATAGAGGGATTGAATAAAAAGTCAATCCCGTCTCTTGATTCGATTTATCAAGGCGGTCGTCATATCGGAACTCTGCTCGGAAGACGACTGCTGCAACCACTGGAGCGCAAGGTCGCGGTTGCCCATCATGAAGCAGCCGAGTCCTATGTTGTACTCAAGGAGAGCCCTTATATTTATATCGTCAGTGCTATCAAGAATTGAGATCCAAGTCTTCACCGCCGCATCCCATTTGAAGTCCAAAGCCTGCAGGAGTGCATTGTTCCAGGCGCTGTTATCAGTGTACCAGATGCCGAATTCTTCTTCCCGCCAAGTCGGGACAAATGAAGAAGAAATCCGGTTGCCGATGTTCTTCCCCGAAGCTGCGGCATCGGAACCGGCATCCGCAGTGATGGTGAATGTCTTCACGCCTGACTTTTCTCCGCCCATGGAGTCGTAGCAGTAAAGAGGAAGCCTAAAGCCGCCCTGGCGGTAGCCGTCTGAGAACTCGGATGGATGACCGAATAGAAAGACTACGTCGGCATCCGTCTTAAGGACAAGATTTACGAGAGAGTCCGGAGTGGCCATTTTAGCGAAATCGTCAGTGTACTGAATCGTGTACAGACTCGTCGAATCGCTCTCAGGATAGGCAGCATCGAGCTGGTCGGCAAGAGCACCGGCAACCGAGCTTGTCAGTTGCATCTCCTCCTGAGTCAGACCATAAGGATAGATCATTGCCACTGACTTTCCAGTCAGGTCCAGGCCGGAAGATGAAGGGTATCTCATTTCCATGGACATTTCATACACCTGCGGAGAGCAAGCTATAAGGCCAAGCGCGAAAAATGGCACTGCAAAAGAAAAAAGACGTCTCATAACAATTCGTATATAAAAATTCCGGAACGTTTAGAGCCCGGAATCTGCTTATTCCAAGTTCCTGACAAAGTCCGCCGTCAGATCGTAATCGTCCGCAGCGGTAATCCGGACCTCGATGAAATGTCCCACAAGTGTCTGCGGACAGACATCACCGAAGATCTCAGGATCGTACTTTACAAGAATCTCGCCATCCACTTCCGGCGACTCGAACTCGCTACGACACACAAGCATAGACTGCTCCGGAAACCAGGAATCGACGAGTACGCTCACCTCCGCTCCGACACGAGACCGATTGTATGCCAGGGAAATCTCCCTCTGCACTTCCATCAGCTCGTCAAGGCGTTTCTGTTTGGTAGAGGGACGCACACTATCCTTAAAATGCCGTGCCCCGTATGTTCCTTCTTCCTCAGAATACGTAAAAGCGCCGAGCCTCTCAAACTTCGCATCCTTCACAAAATCCAGCAGTTCACGGAACTCTCGCGTACCCTCCCCCGGATGTCCGACAATCATCGTCGTTCTGAGCACTACTCCAGGCACTTTCGTCCTCATCTTCTCTATGAGTTCCCTCGTCCACTTCCCGTCCACGTGGCGGTGCATGTTGTCGAGAACCTTGTCGGAAATATGCTGGAGCGGAATGTCCATATAGCGGCAGACCTTCGGATTGGTTGCCATAATGTCAAGGACATCCTCAGGGAAATCGGCCGGATAGGAATAATGGATGCGGAGTCGCTCTATCCCAGGCACCTTGGAGAGCCGTTCAAGAAGCTCTCCGAGAGTACGTTTGTGATAGAGGTCCAACCCGTAATAGGTAGTATCCTGCGCTATTATCACAAGCTCACGCACACCCGTTGCCGCAAGATTCTCGGCTTCCTCCACAAGTCTTTCCATCGGAACTGAACGATGAGCTCCACGGATGTAAGGAATCGCGCAGTAGGAACAGCGGCGATCGCAGCCCTCACTAATCTTAAGATAGGCATAGCTTCCGCTGCCTTCCGTCACGAAGCGGCTCTGTCCGCGCTCCGGCATGGGAGTCACGCCAAGTGCCCCGACGACCTCATCATTATCCCTCGCACCGAGCCAAAGGTCAACTTCCGGAATCAAATCCTGAAGTTCAGAGGCATATCTCTGAGAGAGGCAGCCGAAAACGACAATCTTGCCGACCCTGCCGGCCTTTTTACGTTCGGCAACCTCAAGTATGGTGTTGATCGACTCTTCCTTGGCATCCCCGATGAATCCACAGGTGTTCACCAAGACCACATCGACAAAATCGTCCCCGCAGTCTTCCTCTCCGCAGATGTCATAAGCATCCTGCACCTGGGCAAGCACATGCTCGGTGTCTACCTTGTTCTTGGAACAGCCACGGATGATTGACTGAAGTCGGAGCTTTTCACCATTGCTCATAGCACAAAACTATTTCTCTTCAGCCTCGGACGTTTCCTCCTCCGGAGTCACGAAATCGAGTGAAGCATATTTGAGCAGGCAATTGTACCAGTCGACAACCTTCTTCATGTGAGAGACATAGAAGCGCTCACCGTCATAGTCGGGAACGGCCTTAGCAAAAAGAGCCTTCAGTTCTTCTGAAGAAGCTTTGGATGACGGAGCTTCAGCACCTCCGAGAACGTCCTTGAGCTTGAGGAATACTTCGCTGAGCTTCATCTCACCCTCTGTGGTGTAAATAGAAATGTCCGCAAGTGTAGTCATCTTGCTGGTAAGCCCGAAGCAGTTCCTCTTCTTGTCTGAAAGTGACTCAACAATGGCACCGGAACGCGCCTGAGCGATGTAGAGATAGAGGCCAGGTTGTCCGGAGATTGAAAGTATCTTTGTAAGATCTGTTTTCATATTATTCTGTTTTATAATGGTTTATAATTATTTTTCATATTTCTAGATTCTACGGAGCCACGCAGGTGACAACGTCTATTTCCGGCCTCACGCCGAGAACTCCATCCGGAAGAGCGTCTGTCTGAACGATGCACTTGCCGCTGCGTGACTGCTCAAAGTCGTGATAGTCAACGTAAAGGACATCCATCGCGTCAGGGTCTACCATCAGAGGGAACTGAAAGGCGACCACGGCATTAACGTTTGACGGATAGACAGCTACCGACTTCCCGGCAGGAACATTACGAACTCGCACAGGAAGGCTCAGTTCCTCTGAAACGTATCTCCGCACAATGACGGTGTAGTCCACTGAAGTCTCTGAAATCCTGACGCCCCGGACCGATTCAATCCCCACAGAGCCGTGAGCATCCGAGGACAGGTCCGAAAGAGCGACATTCTTAGTAAAAACCTTGGATATGCCGGCTATCTTCTCCGGGTCACCATAGATGTAGACAGAATCAGGGCGCACCTCCATTCCGTCCACGCTCATGTACTGCGAAGCATACCTAATGTCCGAAATCGGCACCACAGGAACCTTCCTGCTATTTTCCTCAGGGAACACAAAGAGCAGTGTATCAGTCAGATAATACTCCACAGAAGAAACGCTGGCGCCGAATACCATCTTGCCGAACTCAGGCATGGATTCCGGAGAAAAAGCAAAAACGTCCCCGTCCCTGTGGTGCAGAGAAGCCGCATCGAACTGAATCATCACAGGCGCCCCTCCGCCGAACATCTTGTTACGAATTATGCTATAGCCGGTGGCTCGGCAGCGCGCGACGACCTTGCAACTGTTTGAGGCAGTGTTGCGACGTCCGGAGAGGTTGGATTCCGCTGCAACGGTTGCGGCGAGCACTTCACTGTAGCGTAGCGAGACATTGTGTATAAACCAGATACTGAAAGCCAACAAGAATGACAGGAGGAAAACCACCAAGTCCTTTCTGTTGACCTTCAGAAACTCAAGCGCCTTATTCAGAAACTTTTTCAAAATCGAGACCTACTGTGCCGCAGCCACTGGCGGCCGGACAAGTTTCGCAAGCGAGTCCGAGACTATTTTGTTGCCGCAGGAGCGTCAGAGTAGTCCTTCACGAGAGAATTCTTGTCCACTCGTATTTTGACGTCCCTGTCAACCTCAATGAGGACAGATTTGTCCCTGATTTCCACCACTGTTCCGAAAATGCCACCGACAGTAACGACCTTGTCGCCCTTCTGAAGTCCGTCACGGAACTTCTGAAGTTCCTTCTGCTGCTTGCGCTGCGGGCGAATCATAAAGAACCACATTACGACGAAGATGAGCAAAAGCATCACCCACATTGTCCACTGTCCGCTTGCCGCGCCTTGTGCGCTGGCCGCATCCAATAAAGTCATGAATTTCATATTCGATATAAGTTAAATGTTTGTCTCAATCTTTGTTACCTTCCCCTCTTCGGTCAGTTTCTTGACGATCCGGTCGAGAATGCCGTTCACGAAGACACGGCTCTTCGGTGTCCCGTAATACTTCGAAATCTCGACATACTCGTTCATGGAGACCTTCACCGGTATATTAGGGAAATTGAGTATCTCCGCAATGCCCATCACAACGAGCACGACATCGGAGAGGAAAAGCCGTTCCGCATCCCAACCCTTTGCCGAGTCATAGACCAACTGTGAATACTTGTCATAGTTCACGAGCGTAAGATTCAGAAGTCTCCGGACGAATGTCCTGTCGTCCTCGACACCGGAAGATGCCCCCTTCATCTGGCTTTGGTAGAGGTAAGGGAGCGTCCATCGTCCGCCCTTTGCGATGTCCTCAAACGAACGGCAGCACCACGTAAGAGCGTAGGCCAAATCGTCGTTCCAATAGAGCGACATATCCTCAAGGGTGTGCTCAAGTTCCGGAACGTCAACCAGTTCCTCTTCAAAGATGCGGACAAAAAGCCGACAATCCTCCTCAAGCGATGACTTCCCCGAAGCCATGTAATCCTTAAAGTATTTCTTAGAATACACGGAATCCAGCACCTTCCTGAGAAGGATGTCGTACTGATCCCATGAGAATTTCCGCTGCTTCATGGCCTTGGTAAGATCTTCGTCATCCGCAAGCAGCTGTGCCAGACGATTGTCGCAGAACTTCATGTTCGGGTTGCGTTCCTCTTCAGTAGGATTGAACTTAGTGCGAAGGGACTCTATCCTTTCGCGGGCCGTGCGTGTCAGCGGGGCAACGATTCCGGACATATACACGAACAAGTCACGAGTGGCCTCGCACGAGTTGTTAAGTTCAACCTCGGCATCGCGTGTCGAGAAGTTTCCGTCGAGAGTCGCTGAGTATGCGACTTTGAATGCCTTGATCCGTAATATTCTGCGATTCAACATATCTTTTTTTTCAATAATATTCGTAATTTTATACGCCACTTTTCTTCGCTCGGCATAACCCAATCAAGCTTGGTTCTGCACTCACTTATCGAAAAGGTTCGTATTTTCTTATGCAAAGATACACACGATTTGATAAAAAAAACTATATTTGCGAAGATTTACTAATAAAAAACGCACAAGATGTACAGCGAGGATTATAATGGAGCATACGCCCAGGAACGCAACGGCGAGGACGTGTATTCAAAGCCGGTAAAGGCAGGCAAACGTACCTATTTCTTTGACGTGAAAGCGACCAAGGGAAATGACTATTATCTGACAATCACAGAAAGCAAGAGAAAGATTGAGCGTGACGGAAGTTATGTTTATGACAAGCACAAGATTTTCCTCTACAAAGAAGACTTCGACAAGTTCGTCGAGGGACTTGAGGAAGTTCTTGACTATATAAAGAAGAACGCGCCCAAAACCGAAGACGGTGAGGGAAAATACAATTCCGACGTAAGGTTCGAGGAGCTTTAGTGGCTCACTTCACTGCAAGCAGAGCTATGGCTGACAATTATCTGGAGAACCGCTACGAGGACTATCTCGCACGGAAGCAAAAGAAAGAGGCCGAGCGAAAAGCCAAGTTTCGCAGGCAACTTGAAGAATACAAAAAAAAGATAGGTTTTACTTCAACGCAACATTAAGAAAATCAATGAATCCTTGAACGTCAAGGTTGTAGCCGCGGGCAGGAGCGAGTTGACGGCCATCGCTGTCAAGAAGGATGTAGTTCGGCTGTGAGTTCACCTCGAAACGTGTCCTGGCTATATAGGCATTGGCTCGTCCGATTTCCTTGTAGACATCTCCGTTTGCTGCATGAACCCAATCCGCCTCGTCAAGTTTGGTCTTGTCATCAACATACAGCGCGACGACCACAAATCTCTTCGAGAGCAGTTCAAGTACGCGAGGGTCGCTCCAGACACGCGCTTCCATCTCGCGACAGTTGACACATCCGTGTCCGGTCACATCCACAAATACAGGTTTGCCACTGGCCTTAGCAGCAGCAAGTCCCTCTTCCACAGTAAAATAGCCATCAAGGCCAAGAGGCAGATGAAGGCCATATTTCTCGCCGTACAGAGAAGTCGTGCGTTCGTCCTCCTCATTACCGGGGGATGAGGCATTGACAGCCCCGAGCACGAAATCTTGAGTGCTGATAGGAGGAAGATAGCCAGAGAGAGCCTTTAGCGGAGCTCCGAACATTCCCGGAATCATATAAACGACGAAAGTGAAGTCCACGATGGCGAGCGCAAGTCTTGTAACTGACAGGTGCTCAACCTTTTCATCGTGTGCGAAACGGAGCTTCCCGAGCAGGTAGAGTCCAAGAAGCGAGAAAGTCACAATCCATATAGCGAGGTAAACCTCTCTGTCAAGCAGCCCCCAATGATAGGTCTGATCCGCGACACTGAGGAACTTGAATCCGAGCGCGACCTCGATGAACCCGAGTACCACCTTGACACTGCCGAGCCAACTGCCGCTCCGGAGCTTTGTCAGCAGCGACGGGAACAGCGCGAACAAAGTGAACGGGAGCGCAAATGCCACGGAGAAGGCAAACATAGTCACTATCGGCATCCAGAACTGCCCCTTGGTCGACTGTATGAGCACAGTGCCGACGATAGGCCCGGTACAGGAGAAGGACACGAGCACAAGCGTAAGAGCCATGAAGAACACGCCTACAAGTCCCTTTTTGTCAGACTTTCCATCGGCCTTGTTGACCCACGATGATGGAAGAGTGATTTCGAATGCACCGAAGAACGAGGCAGCAAAGACCATGAAGACAATGAAGAACAGAATGTTAGGCAGCCAGTGCGTAGCGAGCCAATTGAAGATGTCCGCTGTTACGGCATCACCTCCAGCAATCCATGTAATGAGGATGACCAGTGAAATCGGAACAGTGTATAGCAGCACGATGAAAAGGCCGTACATAAAGGCATGGAAACGGCCGCGATGTGCATTTCCCGAATTCTTGAGGAAGAACGACACCGTCATCGGAATCATCGGGAACACGCACGGAGTGAGCAGCATGGCGAAGCCCCATAGAATCGCCTGAAGTACGAGGCCCCAATCAAAAGGTGCCTGTTCCTTTTCAGCATCCCCGGAAACCACCCCTGCTACATCTGCAGAAACGGCTTCAGCTTCACTTCCCGAATTTTTTCCAGCCGCAGTAGCGGAAACCATCTCTGCGCCTTCCCCTTGGAAATACTCAAAGTCCTGATATTCTGGAGGAAAACAAGAAGTATCCTCGCAGCACATAGCGCGAAAGGTTCCTTTGAGCGAAAAAGGCAGCTCTGCATTCTCGACACGGATTTTCTGCACAAGAGAAAGATGCCCGTAAACATAGTGGTGGCCGTTTTGGAACTTTACGACGCTCTTGTCTGCAAGGGCCCCGACCAAAACACAATTGTTAAGTTCAGCATATTCGACTTCCGGCGCGGAATCCGGATCAGAAAGAGGGTAACTGTGTATTCCCTCACCAAGAGTTCCGGTGTAAACCAGTTCCCAAACGCCGCTCTCATCCGTTTCGGTGGCCGACACCGTCCAGTCTATGTTTCCCGCCCAAAGCGAAGAAATGCTGCAGACGAGTCCCGCCAGCAGCATAACAAATATTCTGTTAAAATTTTTCATAATAACATCAAAACTAAAGTTTTATCATCAAGTCAAGTTATCAAAATGTATGCAACGAGCATCAGTCCCAAACATCATCTAAAAGCTTCAACAAAGCGCCGGGAGGTCAGGGATGCATAAAAGGATGGGATGCAAGGCGGACGGTGAAGTCAAATACCGCAGCAACCTGTCGGTTGTGAGGATTTTGACAAGCCGTCCAACGCGGCAGACCGCCTTTTAGGCGCCCTGACACCACTATTTGGCGAAGGCTACTGAACGTGTCTCGCGTATCACAGTAATCTTAACCTGACCAGGATAAGTCATCTCATCCTGAATCTTCTTGGCAATGTCTCCCGAAAGCGTCTCTGCCTGGGCGTCAGTCACCTGCTCGGCGCCGACGATCACGCGAAGTTCACGGCCCGCCTGAATTGCGTACGCCTTCACGACGCCAGGATATGACTGTCCGATATTCTCCAAATCCTTGAGCCTCTTGATGTAAGACTCTATCACTTCACGTCTTGCGCCAGGACGTGCACCCGAAATAGCATCGGCCACCTGGATAATCGGCGAGAGGATGGAAGTCATCTCAACTTCCTCGTGGTGCGCACCGATTGCATTGCAGATTTCCGGTTTCTCCTTGTACTGCTCCGCGAGTTTCATTCCAAGGAGCGCATGCGGAAGCTCAGGATCTTCGTCGGAAACCTTTCCGATGTCATGAAGCAGGCCGGCCCTCTTCGCAGCCTTTGCGTTCAGACCAAGCTCAGAAGCCATTGTAGCCGCAATGTTAGCAACCTCACGGGCATGCTGGAGAAGATTCTGACCATAAGAGGAACGATACTTCATACGTCCGATAAGCTTGATGAGCTCAATGTGGATGCCGTGGATGCCGAGGTCAATGCAGGTGCGCTTTCCAATCTCAAGAATCTCATCCTCAAGCTGTTTCTGCACCTTTGTCACAACCTCCTCGATACGTGCAGGATGGATGCGGCCGTCGACAACGAGCTGATGCAGAGCAAGACGCGCAACCTCACGTCTCACCGGATCAAAGGCAGAAAGAAGGATTGCGTCAGGGGTGTCGTCAACGACAATCTCAACTCCGGTAGCGGCCTCAAGCGCACGGATGTTGCGTCCTTCACGGCCGATGATGCGTCCCTTGATCTCATCGCTTTCGATGTTGAAGACAGTGACCGCGTTCTCGATTGCAGTTTCAGAGGCCGTTCTCTGGATCGTGTTGATTACGATTCTCTTGGCCTCCTTGGTCGCATTCAGACGGGCGTCGTCAATCACATCGTTGATGTAGGACTGTGCCTCTGTCCTGGCTTCCGCCTTCATGTTTTCCATGAGTATATTCTTGGCTTCGGCCGCCGACATTCCGGCAATACTCTCAATCTGGTGATTTGCCTCTTCGCGAAGCCTGTCATACTCGGCTGCCTTGCGGTTGGCAATCTCGACTTGCGCCTTGAGGTTCTCCCTTATGGAATCCGCCTCACGCTGCTTGCGCTGCAGTTCGGAAGTCTGCTGGTTCAGAGTGTTTTCCTTCTGCTTAAGGCGGCTTTCCGTCTCCTTAATTGCGGCATTGCGCTCGTTCACAGTCTTTTCATGTTCGCTCTTGAGCTGCAGGAACTTCTCCTTCGCCTGGAAAATCTTCTCCTGCTTTATGTTCTCGGCCTCAAGCTCGGCCTTCTCAATGATTTCATTCTTACGTCCTTTCAAAACAATACGTCTGACTGCAATCCAAACGCCGAGCGCGACTGCGGCACCTGCGAGTGCGGACAATATATAATAAAGTACCATATAATAATAAATTATGTTTTATAATATAATCATATCAACAAAAAAACGGTCGTATCCTTGCGGAAACGACCGTGAGTTAAAAAAATCCGTTAGCCAAATTGACAGAAAACCTTATAAAATAAGATTTGAGTTCCGTAAGGTTCAGACATCCTCCGTCCCGGCACGCCGGAATCCCCGCCAAGGGTCACATAGGTCCGTCTTCCCCTCCCCGAGCCTACTCTGTTACTTAATCAGTGTTGAATTCAGCAAGTAAGTAACTAACGGATTATTTTCCATCAATGTTTTCAAGATAGCCCGCAAACTCCCTTTCCAGGGCATCAGCCTCCGCCTGAAGATTCTTCATCTCCTCCTCGACATTCAGCTTCTTCATACAGATGTTCAGTGCCACGAAAATGAGGATATCAACGTTGTCGCTCAGCTGAAACTTTGCGGAACACTGCTCCACCATCCTGTTCAACGTCTCAGCGGCGATGCGTATAAACCGCTCCTGTCTCTCGGAAGATGCTTGCAGACCGAACTGTTTGCCAAGAATAGTCACATTTATCTTTCTTGTCATTTCCATGCCCTTCAACCCTCCATCAGCCTGATGCACCGGTCAATCTCCTTGATGAGACCGTCAATTTTCCTCTTCGACTCTGAATTGTCTGTTTGCGATCCCACGAGCGCAGCCGTGAGATTCAGCCTATCAATTTTCTTTTCTAACTCAGCAATCTGTTTCCCGTAGGCCTTACATTGTTCCGTAAGCCTGCTGTTTTCCTTTTCCAGACGGACACGCTCAGACTCTTCCCGCTCGTATGCGGAAATCAGCCTTATGAACTGCTGTCTGATGTTGTCAAGCATAACGTCACTTTGCATTACCCACTCTGCAAATATATGAAGAATATGGCAAATCTCAAAGAAAATTCCTACCTTTGACAAATTTGAATACGATATGCACGACATTGTCCTGAAAAATATAGCCGTCGACGGCGTCCTGTCGGACATCTGCATCGACGGAGACATCATCTCAAAGATAACGGCCGCCGGAACGGAAAAGTGCGCGGAGGCGAAAGAAGTCATGGACTGCACCGGGAAGGCCGCGATGCCCGGGTTCATCAATATGCACACACATGCCGCGATGTCGCTGCTCCGTGGAGTCGGAGAGGATATGGCATTCCACGACTGGCTCGCCAAGGTTTGGGAAATTGAGGCAAACCTCGACGAGGAGTTCGTCTATTGGGGAACGAAGGTGGCCTGCCTCGAAATGATAAAAACAGGAACGACGACGTTCAACGACCACTATTGGTTCCCGCTTATCGGGCACAAGGCAGCCGTGGAGATGGGAATACGTCCGGTCTCTTCATACGTTGTCATAAACAAGATGACGGACGCCGAGAACGAAATTGAGAAGATACGTTGCTGGAAAATGTATGAGGCGTCGAAGCAATGGGGCGACAAAAACCTGAGATTTTCGATGGCGTTCCATGCGCCATATTCGGTGAGCGAGCCGATGATGGTCTGGGCTGCTGAATTCGCGAGGGCACATGGCCTGCCGCTGCACATCCACCTCTCCGAGACCCGCAAAGAAGTGGAAGACAGCAAGGAGGCTCACGGAGGGCTTACTCCGGTGGAATATCTTGACAGAATAGGAGTGCTCGGGCCCAACATCATCGCGGCGCACACCCTTTGGCTGAGCGACAATGACGTGGAGTTGCTGGGAAAGCATCATGTCACCTGCGTACACAATATCAACTCAAATCTCAAGCTCAGCTCAGGATATCATTTTCTATACAAGGAACTTATCGAGGCCGGATGCAAGGTCTGCATAGGCACTGACGGATGCGCGTCATCGAACAATCTCGACATCCTCGAAGCGATGAAGACTTCCGCCATGATGCAGAAAGGCTGGAGAGGAGACCCTACAGTCTGCCCTCTGAATGAGATTGTGGAAATGGCCACCATTAACGGAGCCAATGCTCTGGGCCTCAATACCGGACTATTGCAGGAAGGCCGAATCGCCGACATCCAGATTGTCGACACGGACAACTACAACTTCCTTTCTCCGGGCACGTTCCTTGCAAACTACGTCTATTCGGCACACAGCGACTGCATTGACTCACTCATCTGTAACGGACGCTTCGTGATGAAAAACAGAAAAGTCGAGGGCGAGCGAGAAATTCTCGAGGGCGCAGGAAAAGTTCTGTCACAAATAAGACTAAGAAAATAGGCACGCCGGAGAGTTCCGGGGTGAAATACTAACCACATAATAACAGATTATCATTATGGACGAAAGAATAGAAAGAATCAATGGTGCTGCCGAGTACATCAGCGTAAAGCTCGGCGGGCGAAAACCGGTTGTGGGAATAGTGCTTGGCAGCGGGCTTGGAAAGCTTGCCGACAAGATTGAGAACCCTATCGTAATCCCTTACAGGGAAATTCCGGGATTTCCGGTGTCTACGGCAATCGGTCACAAGGGAAATTTCATTGCGGGAGAACTCGGAGGAAAGTTCGTCGTTGCCATGCAGGGGCGTTTCCACTACTATGAAGGCTACCCTATGGAACTTGTCACTCTCCCTATCCGCGTAATGAAAGTGCTTGGAATACAATATCTTTTCGTTTCCAATGCGGCCGGAGGAGTGAACTACGGGTTCAAGGTCGGTGACCTCATGATCATCCGCGACCACATTAACCTCCTTCCAAATCCGCTCATCGGGAAGAATCTCGACGATTTCGGTCCAAGATTTCCGGACATGACGAGGCCCTACGACCTTGAGCTCATCAAGAAAGCGGAGATTATCGCGGCGGAACTGCACATAGACCTCAAGAAGGGCGTTTATGTCGGAGGCACGGGCCCGTCCTACGAAACGCCGGCGGAATACAAATATTTCAGGCTCATCGGAGGCGACGCAGTGGGGATGTCGACGATTCCGGAGGTGATTGTGGCAAGGCACAGCTCAATTCCTGTATTCGGAATGTCGGTGATTACCAATGAGGCACATGATGACTACGCGGAGGATTATGTAAATGACGGAGACGATGTTGTCCGCGCCGCCGACGCTGCTGCGGAGAGAATGAGTCTTTTGTTTGAAAGACTCATACAATCATTATGAGTCCCCTTTCCCTCTATTGTCTGGAATAGTTTATGGGACTGCGGGAAAAGAACCGGAACAAATTTATGAACGACTTGCGTGGAGAAAGGTTAAAAGGTTTATTTCTATATGGATAAGAGATATGAAGAAATTGTTCTGGCGGCGGGCGTGCTGAAGGAACGGATTGGAGAGTTGCGCCCAGATGTTGGAATAGTATTGGGAAGCGGACTGGGAAAATTGGCTGACAAGATTGAGAATGCGGTTATAGTTTCATACAAGGATATTCCCGGAATGCCCGCAGCTACGGCGTTAGGTCATAAGGGGAACTTCATCGTCGGAAAGCTCGGAGGCAAGACGGTCATCGCCATGCAGGGACGCTACCACTGCTACGAGGGCTATCCTATGCAGGAAGTAGTGTTGCCGATACGCATAATGAAAGTGCTCGGCATCAGCACACTGCTCGTATCAAATGCTGCCGGAGGAGTCAACTTCGACTATCACATCGGCGACCTGATGATCATCCGTGACCATATCAACCTTCTTCCGAATCCGCTCATTGGAGCGAACTTCGACGACTTCGGTCCGCGTTTTCCGGATATGACGAGGCCATACGATCCCGTGCTAATCCGCAAGGCGGAGGCAATCGCGGCATCCGAGGGAATTGACGTGAAAAAAGGTGTCTACCTTGCATGCACCGGCCCGACTTACGAGACACCGGCGGAGTATAATTTCTTCAGGAACATAGGCGCCGATGCCGTGGGAATGTCCACAACTCCGGAAGTCATCGCGGCACGTCACTGCGGGCTTGCTGTCTTCGGAATTTCAGTGATTACCGACGAAGCACATAGCAACCCTGACGACTATGTCACGGACGAGAATGCGATTATAGTAGCGGCGGACGCAGCGGCCGACAGGATGACAGCCATATTCACAAAGCTGATTGAAACATTATAGGGGAGGTGTCTGGTTTTACTATAAAATATGAACGTGAACTTGAAGCAAATCTTGAAAGACTGGATGCTGCTGATTGCAATGGCGTCAGGTGTAGCAGCCTATCTCATCTACCACAGCATTCCGGCTCTGGCACCGGCCGGACCATATCTCGACAAGGCTGTGAAGGTGCTTCAGCCTGTCCTGATGTTCATGATGCTGTTCCTGTCGTTCTGCAAAATTGCTCCGAGACAAATGCGCCCGCATAGGTGGCAGGCATGGCTACTGCTGATTCAAGCGGCAGGCTTTGTCATTCCCGGCATAGTGCTGATACTCTGCGGAAGAGGGCACAGCAGCCTGCTCGTCGAAAGTTTTATGATTTGTATGATATGCCCGACGGCGACGGCAGCGGCGGTAATCACCGGCAAGCTTGGAGGAGACATGCCTGGAATCATCACCTACACCATACTCATCAACATTGTCACGGCAATCATAGTCCCCGCAATCGTGCCGCTCGTGCACCCGGCCGCCGGAATCTCGTTCACGACAGCATTCTGCATGATTATGGCGAAGACTTTTCCTCTGCTCATAATGCCTTGTGTCTGCGCATGGCTCGTGCGTTTTCTCCTGCCCGGTTTTCATCGCTGGATTCTGCATTTCAATGACCTCGCACTCTACCTTTGGTCGGTTTCTCTTCCACTTGCGATTGTAGTGACGACCCGCTCGATTGTGAAAAGCGGCATTCCGATCAGCTATATGGCAGGCATGGCAGCAGTTTCCCTTATCTGCTGCATCATTCAGTTTTGGATCGGAAGGCGAATCGGAGCGAAATACGGAAGCAGCGTCACTGCGGGACAGGCCCTCGGGCAGAAGAACACTGTCTTCGCAATCTGGATGGCCTACACGTTCATGACTCCGGTCACCAGCATAGCCGGAGGTTTCTACAGCCTCTGGCACAACATCTTCAATTCATGGCAACTTTACCGCCAGGGGCATCCACATCACCACAGCGATTGAGACTACCACTGAAGCAGGCCGTCCATAAAGTTTGACGCTCCTAGTTTCGCTCAAAAAGTGCATCACTCGCCGAAAAGGCGGCACATATCATTGCGTAGGAACGGGCCAACTTGTTTCTCTGGAACAAATTTCCACGTGCCCGTTACTGAAGTGTCACCAAGTTCCTCGGAAGTAAGAACCGGATGGGACTTCAGATAGGAATAGAGGATGTTGCGGTACTCCGGAAGGCGGGCAACGATGCGTGAGTCAATATCTGACGTGTCTATACCGATTGCGCGGAGAAGCCCGCCTCCACCGCAGGCACGGTAGGAAGTCATAGCCACGTTATACTCGCGTGCAAAGTCAAACACTGCTCCGTCTGCCATAGAGGAAATGCTTATGCGCTCACCTGAAGGCTTCGTCACATCAACAGTGTAGTTGATTCCGGCAGCGGAGTCGAAATTGTAAGAACGGTTTTGGAACGACCAGCTTTGCCTTGATGTACGCGGGTCAGGATGGTTTATAATCTTCAGCAATGCCGGTGAAGCGTCGGATATGGGTCTTGAGAGCTGCGCCGGAGCGAGAGTGTTAATCCACTGATCGTATGAGGCCTCGAGATAGTCCTTGATTTCGCGCCCGGACATTTTCACGACAAACATCTGGTTCTCATAAGGATAGATTGTGAAGAGATCGTTATAAATGATTGCCCCGGGCTTAACTATACCATTGAATGTGAGCGGGGCGGCAAGCGAAAGGTCAACTCCTGGCTGAGAAAGTCCGAGACGGTGGACGAGCGCGAGATAGTCCGACATCCCCACATAGCCGTCGCTGGTGCGGAGTTCTGTTCTGAGTTCTCCTACCCTCTGCAAGGTGAACTCCTTGACCGCCAGATAGTCTTTGTGGAACTCGGTCTCCATCTTCTCGTCTACTGGCTCGGCCTTGACTGGAATGAGGTCCGTGGAGACTGTTTTTGAGACCACCTTGCCGTCTCTGACTTCAACTACGACGTGCCCGTGACCGATGTTGCGGCAGTGGCTTCCAGAGTTGATGAATCCGAAGGTGCTGTCCCCATTCACCGTGACAAACGGCCTATGATCGTGGGCGCAAAGCAGGAAATCCACACCTTTGAGAGTCTTGAAAAGATCAAGTCCCTCGGCCTCCAGAACGGAACCGTCGCCTTTGCCGGTGGCCGTGTGAGTGGCAACAATGACGATGTCAGGACTATGCTTCGCCCGCACCTCGTCAACCTTTGCCTGCATCATAGAGACAATAGGCTCAAAGCGCATTCCACTCCAGAGCTCGGGAGTAAGCCAGGCTGCGATATTAGCATTCTCAGCCCCTATCACCGCGATTTTCAGCCCCTTGCGACTGAGTATCACATAATCCTGAAAATAAGACTTTCCTGTGTCTTCGCGCACCGCATTCGCTGCCAGCCAAGGAGTTTTCATCTGACGACGCACGCGATCATAGACACGATGCCCCGTCTCAATGTCGTGATTTCCGAGGCAAACCGCATCGTAACGCATATAATCCGCAATCCTTGCAAATAGATGCGGCGTGACGGTGTCCACATAATTGAAATAATATGCGGCATTGTCGCCCTGAAGGCAGTCTCCCCCGTCAAGCAGAATGACAGATTCCGCTCCGTTCACTGCCCTGACGCTGTCCACATAGCGGCCCACGGCCATCAGCGACGGTCGCACCCGGGAGCTCGTGTAAGTGGAGTCGAACCAGGTTCCGTGCACGTCGTTGGTGCTGAAAAGGTCAAATTCATAAATCCCGTCTTTCGGACCGCAGGAAACGACGAGCAGCGCAGAAAACAGTGCCGCAAGAATTGTTATTTTTCTCATATATCCCACCCGTTTTTAATAAATATTTACGAATAAATTGTTTTTCGATGCCTCAGAATCCCGTTGGCAAAGAAGCGAATACCTGAATCATTTCTTTGCCCGAACAGCCTCCATCAACTCGTTAAGATTGAAAAGCAGCGAAACCATCTGGTTGGTTCCGGAGTACTGACGAGAGTGAAAATGGAAAAAGAGCGAAGCACGAAGATGAACCCCGGCACAGATTTTCGGAGCATAATAGATTTCCAAACGGTCATAGAGTCCTCCCTGTATCTGGGAAGTCTTTCCGTCCGCAACATCTTTCCAAGCATCCCATCTCGGGTCCACCAGTTCATAGAACGGGTCGCCAAGATAGAAATTCCCGTCATAAGGCACCCCGGCTGCATCGACGTGATGGCGGTAAGGCAGCAAATTGCGTCCGATTACAAAACGATTGCAAACACCCGCGCCCCAATGCTGAACCGTGGCAACGAGTTCTCCCGCATACGGAGCGATGCTGTGACCGATGTTGGCCCGGTCGCGTTGCAGAGCCTGAATCCATCCTCCACGCAGCGAAAGCTCTTGAAGTCCCGTAAAAGGAGCGAGGTCAAAATGCACATAAGGCTCAGCCAAGATGTTGTCATTCACCTGTTTAACCACATCGGAGCAGGCGTAATGAAGCATATAGACATCATAACCTATTTTGAGCCATTTCAGCGGAGTCACTCTCCCGGAAGCAAAGACCATAAATTCCTCCCTGCGCAGTCCGTTTGCCATTCCAATCCAGTCACAGCCGAGTTCGAAATAGGATTTCGGTCTCTCCCAACTGAGAATCAGCCCTTCGAAGCGGTTGTCATAAAACTTGTGCCAGTCTGAAAAGAAGAGATTCGACCACTCCCCTTTCGAGAAACTGCGCGGAAGAAGTCCTGCCGAGAGTTTAAACTCAGTCTGAGAAAATTTCATCCCCAACTGATACCAAAACATTAAGTTACAGCGGATTTCCTTGTCCGAAGTTCCAAACTGCGAGAGCGCGTCCACCCCTGCCATCAATTGATGCGTCGTATTGTCCAAGCTTGCCTTGAAACCCAAGGACGGAGCGAGTCGGGCTCCGAAAAGTGTCTGCGAATTCTGAAAACCGCTGCGGTCATACTCCCTGTTGTCGAAACGAAAATCGAAATCAAGGTCATAGGCGAAGCGAATCTGCGCGGACGAATTCAGCGCAAACGCGGTCAGAAGAGTCAAAAACGAAAGAATTTTCTTTACCATATTATATATATTACCATATTTCCATTCGTCGTCACAAAGATTCATCCTCCCACACGATTTCACAAACGACGATTTCGCAAATTTAGCGTTTTTTAGCCGGAATTTGCTAATTTTGCGGGATATGTCGATGAGCATTACCCATAAAACAAAGAATGAATCAGATTTCTCGTGAGTATGGAGTTATATGGGTATATGACTGATACTGAAAAAGATAAACTAAGAAATTGAAATATATCGGATATGATGAAACTGACGACTCCCGTTGAATTTCCGAAAGCCGTGGTGGAAATCTCTTATGGAGACAGGATTATGGTTTTGGGCAGCTGCTTTGCGGACAATGTTGGTAAAAGGCTGAAGGACAGAGGTTTTGAACTTTGCCTGAATCCTTTCGGGACTCTCTACAACCCCGCTTCGATTGAGAGGAGCATCGCAAGACTCGACAGCGGGGAGCATTTTGTGGAGAGCGACTGCGTGCAGATTGGCAGCGGAAGTACGAAATGGGGATCGTTCCACCACCACACCCTGATGGCACGGGAGACGCCCGAGGAGTTCCTTGCAAATGCAAACGAGTCATTGGACAGGGCAGCGGAGTTTTGGCGAACTTGCAACAAGGTCATAGTGACTTTCGGCACAAGCTGGTGCTTCAGACACATAGGATTCGACGGGAAAGTTTCTCTGTCACAGAACGACGAGACGTCGCGGGCCGGAGATATTTTCGAGAGAGGGGAAGCCGGGAGTAATGAAGGATTCGTCGTTTCAAATTGCCTTAAAAGGGATGCCAGGGAGTTCAGAAGGGAGTTTATCCCGGCGGAAACCACTGCGGAAATCGTGCGCAGGATGGTGGAGGAGCATCCCGACAAAGACTTCATTTTCACCGTGAGTCCAATCCGACATTTCAAGGACGGGGCACACGGCAATCAGCTCAGCAAAGCGAGCCTTCTGATAGGCCTGGACGAGGCATTAAAGGCGGTCTCCGGACAGCCTACAGCCCCAACGTTGACTTCAGGGGAACAGGTCTCCGGACAGCCTACATCTGGACAAGCCGGCTCTGCAAAAGCCCTACAAGATTGTGAAAAACCTCGTTGCGACTATTTTCCCGCCTATGAGATTATGCTCGACGAACTAAGGGACTACCGCTTCTATGCCGAAGATATGATACATCCGTCAGAGCAGGCAGCCAACTACATCTTTGAGAGGTTTATCGGCTGGGCGCTGCCGGAGTCCGAAAAAGACGAGTTCCTTCGCAGAGAAAAGGCATTTCGCCAGTCCCAACACATCCAACGCTGAGCGCAGATGTTTGCGGATTGCCTTTAATTGACCCCTCCCGTCCCCTCGAAGGGGAAGTGGTGCTTCGCGAGACCCTATCCCACTGGCCTTCGATCAGCGTTCAATAGTATCTTCTCTAACCGCGAACTTGCCGCCGGAGTCGCGCCACTGCTTGGGTGAACATCCGACGATTTTCTGGAACTGGCGATGGAAATTGGAACGGTCACTGAAACCGCAACGCTCGCCTATCGCATTGATTGATATGCTTTTGTTGGCAAGAAGCATTGCCTTTGCATCGTTGATTCGCAAATTTGTCCTCCAGGTTCTGAAATCCTGTCCCTTGTCTGAAAAATAGGTCTGGAGAAGTTCCTTGCTGGTCTTGAGTTCAGCTGCAATCTCGTCTCTGGTCTTGTCGGACTCCCTATATTTACCGGCCTCAACCCACTGGGCGATAGCCACATCCAAAGCTTTCAGATCCTTGTCCGTATAAATCAAATCACTTCCCTCCAATACCGAATTGTTTTTGCCGCGACCACGAGTTTTGCGTTTACGAACCGTTGCCCGTCCCTCGCCCGAAAGTGCCTTGTAGGCGAATGCGTCGAGTAGAAGTTTGTGTGAACCGAGGAAAGAGATGAAGTTGGTGGAGAAATAGAGCATAAACAGCGCATAGAAAAGGACATATACCTTCATCAGCGTGCGCGGAAGAAGCAGATAGACAAGAACAAACATCTGCGTCAACATCATAATGATGTAGCAAAACCTTATCCATTTGATTTTGTGTTCCTCGTCCTCGTCGTAGTAGATTTCAAGATTGCGAAGGGCCCGTTTGTAACTGTTGTTAAAGGCGATGATGTGAGATATACATTGGGCGACAAAAAGCACTATACTGCTGGCATACACTGCGATACGCACCCATTTCACCGGATAGTCATAATAATAGACCAATCCCATAGACCAAATCGCCACAATCATCAGATTCAGCCAATAGCGGTCGCCGCCGGAAGGGTTGGGGTCCATAAGGTTCAACAGCGAAAAAGAGAGAATCACCGACGAAAGTGCGGTCACGACAAACATCATCATCGCCGGGTAGAAATCGTTCCATTCGTAATCAATGCGGGTCATCGTATAGATGAATATGAGACCGGCAAGCGCGAAGCTGCCAGCTATTGCGTTCTTCGTGTGTCCAAGACGACGCGCATACGGCGACGAAGGTACCTTTATGAAAAACAGCAGCAGAGCGAGGGTTATCGCAACGACCGCCGTAAAGAAAAAGGAAGTCTGTATATCCATATATATTCGTGCAAATCCGACCCGTTTGGGCATATCCGTGCAAAATTACGGAAAATTTCGCTAATTTTGCAATTCTTGTCAAAAACACTTTTCGTCCTGGGGAATCATGGAAGACAGACTGCTCATAATCAGGCTCAACTGCTCAAGCAAGCAGGCATTTGCCGAACTATACAGAAAGTACGCCGGAAAGATCTACAACTATGTCCTTGCAATGACTCGGGACGACATCATTGCCGAGGATATAACCCAGTTCTGCTTTATGAAGCTCTGGGAACATAGGACAGGCATAAAGCATAATGAGAACTTTCTGGCCTGGCTCTACACGACAGCGCGCAATGCAGTCTATAAGGAGACTATAAGAAACGTGAACTCACAGGCCTACATTGAGTATGTCCTGCACTCCGCGGAACTCTGCACAGAGTCGAATATGGAACAGGTAAACTTCGGGATTCTCAAGGAAGAAATCGACAAGGTAATCGAGAGTCTTCCTGAATCGCGACGGCTCATATATGCCCTCAGCTGCGAAGAGCACATGAGCAACGTAGAAATTGCGCAGCGGCTTGATATTTCAGTAAAGACAATTGAAACCCAGTTGGGGAGAGTTACCAAGGCTCTGAGGGAACATCTGAAAAAATTTGTATGATTTTTTCGCCTTCGCTGTAAGGATTTTTTCTGTTTATAGATATATAAGATATGATGGAAACAGAAAAATATTCAGAGAAGCTCTTTCGCGAAAGGAGTGACGAGGCGTGGAAAACTGCGCCCGACACCATCGACGATGAGAAGATGGAAAGGATGCAGCGGGATATCATGTCCAGGATTTCCACAGTCGATGACATTTTCGCGAAGAAGGAGAAAAAAAGGTTCGGTGTCATCCGGACAGTCGCTGCGGCTGCTGCCATTGCCATTGTCTTTGCCGTTGCTGGCTATTGGACAGCAGGACGAGGAGACGAGGAGGTATTCTATAGAATCGTCGCGGAAAACGGACAGAAGAGTTCAATATCTCTTCCGGATGGTTCTACAATAATGCTGAACTCCGGCAGTAGCATCACCTATTCATCTAAGTTTAACAAGGGCAACAGAGACATAGAACTGGAAGGAGAGGCGTTTTTCGATGTCGCGAAAAATCCGGATCTTCCATTCGTAGTACATGCCAACGAGATGGATGTCACTGCATTGGGAACAAAGTTCAATGTTAGGGCCTATGAAAATGACAACAAAATTGTCGCGACCTTAGTGCAAGGCCGCATCCGTACGGAGGCTGACGGGAAGTCAGAGGTACTCACGCCGAACAACATGGCGCGGTATGACAGAGTTTCAAGAAAGCTTACGTCCGAAAAGGTCATTGACACAGAAGCCGCGACAGCGTGGACTGAGAATAGGATTGTCTTTGATGACGAGCCGCTGGAGGAAATCGGGAAACGCTTGGAGCGTCTCTATGACGTAGAGGTCGTATTCGCGGACGAGACCTGCCGCAAGGAAAGGTTCAATGGTCGCGTCAGGAACAACTCCCTAGAGAATATACTCAGCATGATCGGCTCCACGGCACCGATACAGTATAGCTTTGACGGCGACACTGTGGAGTTCAGTACAAGACGCTAATATAGAGAAGCGTCTTCAACTCAGCTTTTCCTAAGCATAGTAATAATCACAAAAACAAATACCCAATGAGACATCATGCCTTAACTTCGATAAGGTTGGTTATTCTCTGCTTGTTGCTTTTCGGACCAGGCATCAGCCTGTATGCTCAATTCAGCGTCAGAGCGGAACAGGTCCCCTTGAGAGAAGCCTTATCAATCATCGAAAGATCAAGCGGTTACAGTTTCTTCTACAACAGCTCGCTTGCAAACCTCAACAAGACGGTCAGCATAAGCGCCGAGAACAGCGGCATCGAGAAGATTCTCGACTCCCTGCTGGAAGGACTTGACATCGCCTACGAGATAAAGCCGGACAGGCAGATACTGCTGTCCCCTGCCCCGCACAAGTTAAGAAAAACATCTCAGCAGAGATTCTCCGTACGCGGTAAAGTCACGGACATGGCAGGCAACCCGATAATCGGAGCGGGCATTCTCATTGAGGGAACTAACATTGGGACAGTCAGCGACATTGATGGAAACTGGAGCCTTGAAACCGGAGACAGAATAGAAAGTCTAACTTTCTCCTCGCTCGGATTCGTCTCCAGAACGGTCGAGCTCCAGAATCGTAGCATCATCGACGTCGCCCTTGAAGAAGAGTCACGGGTGCTCGACGAGGTGGTGGTCGTGGCCTACGGAACACAGAAAAAGGCCAACCTTTCCGGAGCTGTAGCATCCGTAAACTTCAGCGATGCGGGAGAGAAGCGGGCACTCACGAACATTTCCTCAGGGCTTCAAGGCGTGTCGTCAGGCCTTCTCGCCGTGCAGTCGTCCGGAGAACCTGGAGCGGATGCGGCTTCACTGACCATCCGAGGCCTCGGAACACTGAACAATTCTTCCCCGCTCGTGGTGATTGACGGGATTGTCGGAAGCATGGGAGACGTGGATCCGAACGACGTCGCCTCAATGTCGGTTCTAAAGGACGCGGCGTCATCGGCAATTTACGGCTCGCGGGCGGCGAACGGAGTCATACTCATAAGCACGAAATCGGGAAAGTCAGGGAAATCGAAGGTCAGCTACACCGGCTCGGCAGGATGGCAGGAAGTAAGCTGCCCGATTGATATCGTTGATGATTACGTGACTTATATGAATACCATAAACACAGCATTTCTGAATTCTGGGAACGTGGCTCCGTTCGGTGATGAAATCATCGCGGAATGGGCAGAAAACTCCGCGGTACATCCGGAAGTCTATGCCAATACAAACTGGTTCAGCGCCACATTCAGACCGGCGTTCGTCCAAAATCACAACATTCAAGCTACCGGAGGTAACGAGACCGCAACCTATTTGCTTTCCGTCGGTTACATGCAAAACAACGGAACAATGCAGAAGACTGGGTATGATAGGTACAGCTTCCGCGCGAATATTTCCGCGAAAGTAACTAAGTGGCTTGACGTCACAGCCATACTTAACGGATGGCATGGCGTGCAGACCGGCGTAGACGTGAGCAACACAATGACATTCCTCGCGAACTCTTCCCCCGGAACCATGCCACAGACAACCGACGGGCATTTTGGAGGAGAGTGGGCTCCAGGAGGAAATAGCCAAGCAGGCAACATCTATGCAACACTCGCTTCTTACGACAGGAAAAATCACAGAACTAAGGCCAACGGCAAGCTGACCTTCGACATCAGGTTCGCCGACAATGTACATTGGCTCAGCAGCATTGCCGCCGCCGGAGACTTTTCTCATACAATGCAGATGAACTATTCCGGAATTGCTCTTTGGGATCTCAAAAACAATGTGCCGCTTATAACGGCTGGGACCACATCCACGCAACTCGGAGAGACATACGCAAAGAGATACGGACTCATTGTGGATTCATACATAAAATATGACATACTCCACATGGTCGAAAACCACAATCTCGCAGTCACGGCAGGATATAATCAAGAATATAATTATTACCACGACACCTACGCCCTTGGGCTTGACGTCCTGAGCCGCGACACCGACGTGATGAACGCCGCTACCACCCCATCGAAACTCACGGGCACCACGACCGACAACTCAGTGATGTCATTCTTCGGACGGTTGAACTACGACTGGAAGAACAGATATATCTTCGAGGCGAACTTCAGGGCTGACGGATCATCGCGATTCGCAAAGGGACACAGATGGGGTTATTTCCCGTCATTCTCCGCTGCATGGAGAATCTCCGAAGAGGACTTTATGAAATGTGCGGAATGGCTCAACAACCTCAAAATACGAGCATCGTGGGGACGACTCGGAAACAACAGTGTCAGCGACTACGCGACTCAGCTCATATACACGCGAAAGTCAAATGTTTTCGGAGATACGGCCGTCTCCGGTGCGGGAATCGCGGCAATGGTGAACGATCGCCTGAAATGGGAATCTACGACAATGACCGACATAGGAATCGACCTCTCGATGTTCCGAAGCCGCCTCTCGATGACTACTGACATCTATGACAAACTGACCGAGGACATACTCGTGAGGACTAACATTCCGGGAGTGCTCGGCGGCATGGCTGCACCGTATAGGAACGCAGGAATTGTCCGCAATCGCGGACTTGAAATCGAACTCGGTTGGAAGGATCACATAGGAGACATCAGCTATGGCATATCCGGAAATTATTCCTTCGTCCGCAATAAAGTGCTTAAATATCAGGGAGACGTAGCATCCTATTCCGGGCAAAAGATTCTTCTCGAAGGATATGGCATATGGAATTGGTATGTTCGCGAGGTAGACTGCATCGCCACGCAGGAAAAAATTGACAGGATGCTCGCGGACGGCTATGTATTCTACCCGTCTACCCCACACCCGGGAGATTTCATCTACAAGGATCAGCAAAAGCCCGGAGAAAAGGGCTACAAGGTTATAGATGACGGAGATAGGGTCATAAAAGGTTCTCCCTATCCGGAGCATTTCTTCGGATTCTCTCTCAGCTTCGGATGGAAAGGAATCGATGCGTCGCTACTCTTCAGCGGTGTTGCCGGAGTGTCGCAATACCTCAACGGAACCTGGTACAATAATGTGCTGAAGAATGGTTCCGCAATAAACAAGAAATTCCTCAAAGCATGGAGCGTCGACAATCAGGACAGCCACATTCCAGCAATAACAAGCGACGACGGCGGGCGCAACACCGTCGCTAACGACTTCTGGCTCCAAGATGCGTCGTATCTCAAACTGCGGAACGCCACGCTAGGATATACCTTCCCCCCAAAATGGTTCCGAGACGTCATTTCAAGGATGAGGATATATTTTACGGGAGAAAATCTGCTGACATTTACGAAGTTTGAGGGACTCGACCCCGAAACGGCTGAGACACAGAATTATCCGACGATGAAAAGATATATGTTCGGATTGAGCGTAACATTCTAAAGAAGAAGTTGATATGAAAGATATATACAAAATGGTTTGTATCGTGTTCACCGCCACTATGGTTTCTAACTGCGGATTTCTTGACACGTATCCATCGGACGGAATCGGTTCCGGCGAGATGTGGAGGACGGAGGAACACGTCGACCTCGGAGTGACGGCGACATATAGTTTCATCCGCCAGCGTCATAGCTATATGCGCAACGCTCTAACCGATGCATATACGGAATATGCGTTCATTATGAACACCGGATTTGACGACAACGGACAAAGGTATTTCTGCTACAACTCGGCTACCACGGGCTTCGGATTGTTCCAGGGCAAGTGGGAAAATGACTACCGGGGCGTGCAATACGCGAATCTTGCCATTGCAAACATTCCGGGCGTGCAGATGGAACAGGAAAAGAAGAACGTTTACCTCGGAGAATCGCACTTTCTGCGTGCACTCTACTATTTCGACCTTCTGACATTTTACAGCGGGCACAAGAACTCCGACCTCGGAATCCCAGTCTACACGGTGATGCCAGAATACGACAAGGCATTCCTGCCTCGTTCCACGCCTGCCGACGTGAGGGCGCTGATGGTTTCCGACCTTGAGAAGGCGGCAGGGCTGCTGCCATGGAGGCCTTCGCAGAAAGGACGGGCAAGCAGGTCCGCAGCACTTATGCTTCTTGGGAAAGTCTATCTTTATGCGGACATGTACAACGAGGCGGCATCAGTTTTCTCGCAACTTATGAAGGAGAATGAGGAGAGCAGTGAACCTTATTCGCTGCATCCTGACTACGGGCAGATGTTCACTCTCGCGGGAGAGGACAACAACGAGTACATGTTCGTAATCAGCTGCCTTGACACCTATGGAAACGGGAGTTATCTAGACCTTCTCTATAGCACCCGTTCCGGCAACTGCTCCGGAACGAACACATCAATCCCGACGATTTACCTTGCCAATGCCTACCTCAACAAGGACGGAAGCGAGTTCACCATGCCGTCAGGAGTTGACTGGAGTAGCGAGGCTTCCGTCAATGCCCTATTTCGGGACAGGGACCCGCGCCTTGAGGCCACCATCATCCGTCCATACGCACTCTTTGTTGGAAAAGACAATGTAACCTACCAATTCAGAACATCATACGACACTCGGACGACGCCATACCCGTGCCTCAGAACAAACAATGGACTGAACGACCACTACTGCTGGAGAAAATTCTGCAACACGGGCAACGAAACGACCATACGCCGGCACTCACCCACCGACGTTCCTATTATGCGATGGGCAGACGCGCTTCTGCTCTATGCCGAGGCTTTGAACGAAGCCTATGGACCGGACGACAAGGTATGGTCCGCGATTGATCTTGTACGGACTCGCGCCGGCATGCCAAAGGTGCAACGAGGCAACCGGGAACAAACACGAGAACTTATACGGAAAGAAAGGGTTTACGAACTCGCCGGAGAGGGGCAGCTTTGGTTCGACTGGCAAAGATGGTATGCCCACGACCCGTCATACGATTACGAGAGCCGTTTGAACCACCGCATTCTTGGCTACAAGGGTGCTCCGATAGGTGCTCAAGCCGGAACACGGACATTCACGTCAAGGAACTGGTACTATGCAGTTCCGAAATCGGAAATAGATCAGAATCCGGCGCTTAAGCAGGCACCGGGATGGGATAACTAAACTATGCGAAAAATCATGAAAGGAATAAACATGTTATTGTGCGCCGTTCTCTCTCTTTCGTTTCTTGCAGGCTGCTCGGAGAAAGGCATCGTGCTCCCTGCCGAGAAAGGTGAGCAAGGACAGTACCTGGACCCATACCTCGACAACCTCTGGACACAGGTCAGCGCAAACGAGGACGGACTCGACATCTGGAGCATCTGCGAGTTCATAATAGAGGCGAGCGACCTCGAATGGGATCAGAAATATCTTAAAGTGGCATTGGACAACCTGGCTCAAGAGCAGATACGAGAGGTAGGGCATCCACTACTCGGGCAGATACCTAGATTCATCGGAGGAAGTACGGATATCAATGGCTTCGACACAAACAATGTTGAGTTTCTTCTTGAACTGCTGTGTCTTGAAAGGATGCACTGGTACGACAGTTTGTCGGAGGAGAACCGTACAACGCTCAACGGCATCATCGACTATGCCGTGACAGCCCTGCTTAGGGATGACAACATTGCAGTCACCTACACGAACATTTATCTGATGAGGACATGGTGTCTGATTGCTCTCGGAGAAACCCTTCCTGAAGGCAGCAGCTGGGGCAAGGGTAGCTATTCGACATCCCCGGAGCGGATGCGCGAACTAGGATATGAGCTTTTCCGGAAATGGATGGCGGAGATCCGAACGAACGGCATACACGAGCACAACAGCCCAACCTATACCGGAGTGCAGGCGGAATGTCTCGGATATATCGCAAAATACACAAAAGACGAGACAATAAGGCATGAGGCAGAAGTCGCGCTGGAATATTTCTCGGCAATGCTCTTCGCCAATTATTTCACGCCGGCCATGAGCCTCGGAGGAGTGCAGTCGCGCTGCTACTACAAAGGGTCTAGCAATGGAAAGATCGACAACATCGCAGGAGGTCTGATAAAAGGCTACGGGACATATTTCTACAACAAGATGGCGCTGTGGACGCCTACTGAACAGGCACGAAAGATAAATGCGACCTATCCGAGGCTTGTATGCTACAGATGGGGCAAAGAGGCGGACATGAATGCAGTGAGCTACTATACGTCGAAATACTGCATCGGCAGCACAGGACGCCCCTACACCGGGAACGCGAACGAAAAGACCATGACCGTGTTCTTGTCGGGACCAAAATACCGCAATCCAGTGAACATTGTACATTATCTTGACGGACGGCAGGATCCGTACGGAAAGAACAAGGTAGGAACATTAGCAAGACATCTCCAAAAATATGCGCTTGGAAGGGCGCAGCGGAACAATGAATTTATCGTATACATATCAGGAGACGGCAGCGAGAGGGGCGACACAAAAAAACTTCAGTCGCACGTCATCCTTCCGTCAAACTACATTGACGAGGTATGGAATGGGAACACACGCCTAAAGAATTGGCTATCCTCCGGTTCCGTACCGCTTTCGGAAGAGGACAACAAAACGTTCTTCCTTAAGTTCGAAGATGTGGTTGTATCACTGCGCTATCTCCTTGTCAAGGACATTGACGGGAAGGACGTGAGACCTTCACTCATCATCGACACGGACGGCACGCAGACTTTCGTCAACGGCAACGCTATGCGAATCACGGCTAACCTATCCTCCGGGACTCCGGAAAAATGGACCCGCGGAACCGTAGCTATGTGGTGGCGTGCCGATGACGGGATTGACAGCGATGAAAAGTTTGCTAGACTTCGAGCCTCCGTAATCGGAGCGGAATGCTCCATAAGCGATGATCCGGATGCGGTGAGTGTCACCGTCGGGTCTCCGGACGGTGAACTCGGAGTGAGCGGCAGGGTCGTCAGACGCAAGTTCCCCCAGGCAGTTCTTGCCGTGCCTACCGCACCGGAAGCCGATGAGACAGAATACTGGGGATTCGAATACGGCAACATAACCGGTGGCATACAGACCAGCGGAGTGCATTTCAGCGTCAACGGAGAGGACATTTCAGGTCCTATATTCAGCAAATCAAATCTTTAGAATTCATGAAACGATACATATCATTTTCTTTAATAATCTCGACAGCTCTGATTTCCTGCATAAAACAGGATGGTGAAGCCGGAACTCCGACAGTGACGACATTGGAAGCATCGGAAATTACCCGTACCACGGCAATGCTCTCCGGAGAGACAGAAGGAGGAGAAGGCAACATGCTCACACGCGGAGTCTGTTTCTCAACTTCGGAACTTGTGTCTTTCGATGACAGATGCGTGGCAGTAACCTCCGGTTCAGGAAAGTTCTCGGTCACCACGCATGGTCTCGATCCTGTGACGACCTATTACATCCGTGCATTCGCGATGCTTTCTGATGGGGGGATTGTCTACGGGGAACTGTCAAGTTTCACGACAAAGGACGAGGTATATGCCGAGATTGGGGATGTAGACGTCATAGAGCGGACAATGAATTCTGTGAAAGTCTCGTCGTCAGTCGTCAATCCACACGGGACGGTCATCGAATATGGATTCTGCTGGTCTCTGACCGGTGTTCCGGACATCAACGGAAAGCATTGTAGCCTTGACGGGGAGTTTGAATATACAATCGGTGCTCTGGAACCAAACACGAGAGTATATGTCCGGGCATACGCCGTCAACGAGGAGGGAGTCAGCTATTCCGCAACTCTCGACGTAAAGACACGGAATTACGAATATCCCGGCAAGACCGTGACCGTCACTCCCCCTGATGTATTTTTTATCGGTTGGCTTGGAGATCCGTCAGACAAAGAGAATGATGCGCTTTATGGAGGAGCGCAGGACGGCTCTTTCAGAGAGTACATGAAACTCAACACGACCTACGCCACCGCATCAAAAGTCAGCGGCCTCGCTCCTTACAGAATCGGCGAACATGAGGTGACATACTCCGAATATGTCGATTTCCTAAATCTCTACGGCAGCGAAACGACAAAGGACGGAGATTTCAAGGGAAAGAGGTTATTCTGGACAGAAAGTAGCCGGTTCACATACGACAGCGCAACAGGAAAATGGAGCGTCCCTAAAGACCTTGAGAATCATCCAGCGACAGGCATAACCTGGTTCGGAGCATACGAGTTCTGCTCGTTCTACGGAGGCTTTTTGCCGAACGAGCCACAGTGGGAATGTGCTGCAAGAGCCGCAATTTACACCGATTCTATTTCGGAAGACCCTGATAGGCAAATGTATATGTACAGCGGCAGCAACGACCTGAACGAAGTGGCAGTAACATCATCTACAGAAACAGCTCCCGTATGCAGCAAAAAGCCTAATGCACTCGGTCTCTACGACATGAGCGGAAATGCACAAGAATGGACGATGACAAACTGGTTCAGGCCATACGCAACCGTCTGGTCTGACAGCAAGCCAAACGGGAAAAATATGGTAGCGCGCGGAGGCAGATGCCAGCGTGGTGTGCCTTATGTATTCCACAACGGAATGCGTGAAGCGTTCAGTGGAGAAAACTTCGCCGCCGGAAAGAGTCTCTACCTCGGGTTCCGGTTCTGTGACTCAAACGTTGACGAGCAATGACGACGGCAATTCTCAACATTTTCGCCGCAGGGACAATTCTTTCCGGAATTATCAGAGGAATTGTTCCTGCTCAGGAGTATGTTTGGAACTGGAGGGATGCAGTGGTGATGAAAGCAATGTCCGACATCTATGATGACGATCCGTCACTGCGTCCGGAGATAGCCGAATGGGCGCAGGTAGCAATGACTGCAAGCCTCCAATCGGCTCATGGGCGACATCCCAACGGAGTGGCGTCAGGAGTCGGTCCAGCCTTTCTCATGCGTATCGGTCTTGACAGAGAGGAATGCTATGCAGCCTCTGCAGAAAAAATTTATAGGCAGTACCAACACATTCCCCGCTTCAACGGCGCCACCTCGCATCGTCAGTCACGCATCGAGTTGTGGGACGACACTGTCTACATGCTCTCTATTTTTCTGATAGAGATGTACCATGCCACCGGCAATGAGAGCTATCTTGACGACTGCGTACGCGAGGTAGTCTCACACGCCGCCCAGCTTCGGGACAGGAATACTGGGATGTGGTGGCACGGCTGGGCTGAAAGTTCGGAATATCACGATGACGGATGCTGCGAATACCTTTGGAATTCGAACAATCTCCAACGCAACAGCGAATTTTGGGGCAGAGGCAACGGATGGATTGCCATGAGCCTCGCTGACCTTCTCTCTGTAATGCCGCACGAACACAGCCAATACAAGCTTCTGCGGAAATGGTTCAGTCAGATGGCGGATACGCTATGCCGCTATCAAGATAGTAATACCGGACACTGGATGCAACTGCCACTGAGGATTGGAGAAGATGGAAATTTCATCGAAAGTTCATGCACGGCTATGTTCGGATATGCCATGGCACGCGGTCTTGATTCGGGGCTGCTGAAGGGCAGAAAATATGTCCGTTCGGTCGAACTGGCATGGGATGGGCTTCAGAACCACAGCGTCAGCATCGGCATTGACAACTCCATTACAATGGGCAATATCTGCGCAGGAACCTGCATCGGTGGGCGGAACTACTATTACAGCCGTCCCGTCAGCGAAAACGAAAGTTTCGCTCTCGGAGCGTTCCTGCTGTTCGCGAACAGGATGAAGCATAGAAAATTTTAATTACTGTCAATATAAAACCACATTAAGATGAAAAGAAAAAATTACATTGTTCCGACAATGGAACTTATGTCGTTCGAGGCTGAAAGCGGCTTTGCGGCATCAAAAGAGACGAGACTTAACGATGGAGGAGAGACCATGTCACCTTGGGAAAATTACTGACTGAGTTGATAGAATAGAGATAATTAAAGAGTTGGCAATATGAAGAAAGTATATTTTGGAGCAATGCTCATCGCGGCGACACTCTGGTCAGCCTGCACAGAAAAGGAAATAATCGAAAAGACTTCGGACAGCGGTGTTGATTCGGGCGAAGGATTCAAAATTGAAGCAAGCGCCCAGCCACTAACGAAGACAGGAATGGACGGTGAACTCACCGTAGTGTGGAAAAAGGGCGATGCCATAAGCGCGTGGATTGCAGGAGATGCAGAACAGGCTAATGTCCCTCTCAACTTGGCGGAAAACTCTGAAGGTAAGACCGTAGGAATCTTTGAAGGTGGGCTAAATTGCCCGTCAGAACAGTTCTCACTGTATGCAGTCTATCCTTATGACAAATCCTACAGCTCTGACATTTCAGAACTTACGCTCACCTACCCGACAAATGTGAATCAGATCGCTGATGTTTCCGGAGATATGCCAGGATTTATGACAGGAAAGGCCGCGTTGAATCCGGCCGACGGGAAATACAGTCTCGGCTTCAGCTATCCGTCAGCACTGCTCGAATTCGTGATTGACGGAAGCGGCAGCATATTCAGCGACAATGAGATATTATCCCTGACTTTCAAGGCAAACAAAAGTTTTGTCGGGGAAATGAAGTATGATTTCGAGACGGGAAAACTCCTTCCAGTCGACGAGACAGCAGGCAAGGAGCTCACCGTGAACTTCAAGATGGGAGCGAAGATGGACAGAGCACAGTATGCATGGGTGGCAGTTGCACCAGCGGATCTTACCGATGCCGACTGTTCCTTCCTTCTCAAAACGTGTAGCGGCCAGGAAATCACATTCAAAATAAATCCATCGAAACCATTTGCTGCGCAGACAAAATACACCATAACATTCAAGGAGATAGACAAGTGGATCAGCACGCGCAAGGCCTCGGCCGCCGGCTATGACCTTGTCGGGGCGAATGGAGGCGAACGTGCCAACTGCTATATCGTCAGCAAGGGAGGCCGCTACAAATTTGCCGCGGACTATGTAAACCGCAGGAAGGATATCGCCTTTGACAAAAGTACGATCACCGATGCCGATTGGCTATGGTCAAGCGGAAGCGAGGCACTCGTCGGCAATATAAGCTATGGAAAGAGTGGTGCAGTCTATTTCGACGTGAAGCCTGGTTCGGCAGGAAACGCTGTGATTGCAGCGACGGATGCCGCGGGAGGAATTGTCTGGAGCTGGCATATATGGATAAGCCCGGACGAAAACCCGCTTGAGCCGACGCACTACACGCGCAACAGCGCATGGCTCATGTCTGACAGAAACCTCGGCGCATCGTCGAACCGGGCCGGAGGCCCTGAGTCGTATGGAGTCTACTATCAGTGGGGACGCAAGGATCCGTTCCCTGCGGCAAATACTGCAGGAAGCACAATTGCAGGAAAGGAAGACAGCGCTTTCGGAAACCATACTGAAGAATATGTCATAAATAAGGAAAAGTTTGCTTCGGCAAAGTTCCAGAGTGTCCGAAACACAAATGTAGGCTCTGATGAGCTCACATACACCGTCAGAAATCCTATGAGCAACATTCATTTTTCGAACAGCAAACCAGGCAACGATGCCGGGACGGACACGTGGGCATATCACCTCACTTTGGCCGAATTCCAGAAACTCTGGAGCACGGACATCAAGAACAAGACTATCTATGATCCATGTCCGGCTGGCTGGTGCGTGCCTACGGACCCAGCATATTCATGGAAGAATGTCAACAAATTCTCTATTGAAAGCGATGGGACAACAGCTGGTTATATGTTCGACGCGTCAGACGGCTCAGAGGCTGCTCAAGGCGGCAGCAGTTGGTATCCGGCAACTGGATACCGTGATGCAGGTCAGTTAAAGAATCTCGGCTATGCCGGGATCTATTGGACTGCTGCCTTCAGTGCCAACACCAACACTCCATTCTGTCTCTATTTTGACTCGTTCAAAATACAGAATACAACACAGCGACCTGTGATTGCCCTCAACGTCCGCTGCATGAAGATGTAATCCCGACATACACAACAGCATGAAAAGACTCTTACTCATACTCACCCTTGCAGCAACCGTAATCTTGTCGGCAAGGGCGGAAATACGCCTCCCGGTAATAATGGGAGACAATATGGTACTCCAGCAAAATACCCAAGCACGGCTTTGGGGATGGGCGGAGCGTGGCAGCCGCATCACCATCACAGTCTCGTGGAATAAGGAAAAATACATTACGACCGCCGATGAACACGGAAAATGGATTGTTTCCGTAAACACGCCGTCGGCAACCCGCACCCCACAGTACATCAGCATACGCGAAGGTAAGGGGAAGCCGACCACGATAGAGAATGTCCTCATCGGCGAGGTGTGGTTATGCAGCGGACAATCTAATATGCAGATGCAGATGCGCGGCTACCGGAATCAGCCGGTCGAAGGAGCGCAGGAAGAAATCGTCAACTCGGGAGAACACTGCGCCATCCGCATGGTCACAATCCCGAAACGCGCCGCGCTCGAACGACAGGAAATTGTAGATGGAGAATGGAAAGTTCCGTCTCCTGAAAATACCGCACAGTTTTCTGCGGCCGCATGGTTCTTCGCGAGGCGAATTGAAAGGACACTCGACGTTCCAGTCGGCATCATTAGCTGCAGTTGGGGAGGATCAAGCATTGCCGGATGGATGCCAGAAGAACTTCTGGACGAGCTCGGATATAGGGACACAGCAAGGAAGGCCAAGGACGAAAGCCTAAAAAACGGCCGTCCGACGGTCATGTACAACGGAATGCTCTACCCTATTCACGATTACACAATAAAGGGTTTCCTTTGGTATCAGGGGTGTTCAGATGTTGCTGATTATAAGAGATATGCTCAATATCAGACAGCTATGGTGCGCCACTGGAGGAAACTATGGGGACTCGGCGAACTGCCGTTCTATTTTGTGGAGATTGCTCCGTTCAACTATGCAGGAGGAAAGAAGGGGTATATGCTTAGGGAACAGCAGCAGAAGTGTCTAGATATGATTCCTTCCTGCGGAATGGCCTCTACTGCAGACCTCGTGAAGCCTTACGAATGCAAAATCATACACCCCTCTCGCAAGAAGGAAGTCGGGGAAAGGCTCGCGCTTCTAGCACTTGAGCATAGTTATGGCATCATGGGGCTCCACAGTGACGCCCCGCGCTTCTCGAAGATGGAATTGCAGAAGGACGGAACGGCAAAGCTGAGTTTCACCAACTGTGACAACGGACTTTCGGCCGACGGATCCATCACTGGTTTCGAGGCCTCCGGAAGGGACGGTATCTTCTTCCCGGCACAGGCGCGTGTGCTCAAGGACAGCAGAGTGCTCGTGTCATGCCCGCAAGTCGGGAAAATCACGGATGTGCGTTATCTCTACCACAATTTCGTCCCAGCCTCGTTACACAGCAACGAAGGACTCCCCGTACTCCAATTCAGAACCGACAGTCTGGACGAGGAAATGCGCATCTCCCGTGACATCCCTGAAAGGGCGAAGGAGATTCTCGGGCGAATCAGCGCGCCGTCATTCCGTAAGGTCGACTACAACATCATGGATTTCGGTGCAGTGGCAGACAGCACCATTGACTCAAGAGAGGCTCTAAACAACGCAATATCAGCATGTAGCGAGGAAGGTGGCGGACAGGTTATCGTTCCTACTGGGAAATATCTCTGCAAGGGTCCGCTGACACTCAAGAGCAACGTGAACCTCCACCTTAGCGAAGGAGCCACGATATATTTCAGCGAAAATCCGAAGGACTATCTTCCGGCAGTACTCACGGTCTGGGAAGGCACCGAGATGTTCAACTACTCCCCTTTCGTGCGGGCCTACCACTGCGAGAACATTGCGATCACAGGAAAGGGGACGCTGAATGGACGGGCTTCCGGAGCCTTCGCCAAGATGCGCCCGCAGCGTTCAGCGATGCAGGACAGGCTGCGGCAGATGGGCAGCGCTGGAAGCCCGGTCTACGAAAGGAACTTCGGAGACAAATCCATCATGCCCCCCAACATGATTGAACCGTTCGGATGCAGGAATGTACTAATTGAGGGTATCACCATACTCGACAGCCCGTTCTGGGTGATTCACCCTACCTTCTGCGACAACGTGACGGTGCGTGGGGTCACGATAGAGAGTTATAATAAGAACAACGACGGATGTGACCCCGAGTACAGCCGAGACGTGCTCATAGAAGACTGCACCTTCCGCTGTGGGGACGACGCGATAGCAATCAAGGCCGGCAGGGACGCAGATGCATGGAAAATCGGCCGCGTAACCTCGGGAATAATCATACGAAATTGCCGTTTCTTCTCACGCTGTAACGGACTGTGCATCGGCAGCGAAATGTCCGCCGGAGTGGAGGACGTGTTCATGTACGACACGAAAATAGAACACTGCGCCAACGGGATCTATTTCAAATCCAACCTCGACCGCGGAGGTGCAATCAGAAATATCTGGGTGCGCGACATAGACTGCGCCCATGTTAAGACTGCGTTCATAAGCTTCTACACAAACTACCACGGCGCGAGGGGCGGCAATTTCCCTACGACTTTCGAGAATTTTGAAATCAGCGATGTCCGCGGTGGCAAATCGGAACTCTATGGATTCTATCTCGTCGGCATCAAAGGCCGACCGATGAAGAACATCAGTCTCCGGAATGTATCCCTTGAAGAGGCACCCAAACCCTACGTCCTCCAATATGCCGAGAACATCCGTTTCAACAATGTGCGCATAAACGGAATCATCATGCCGGAAAGGCCGGAGGAGACCACCGGACATGACATCGTCCTTGCCAAAGACTAACCCGGCTCTAATCAAAATAAAAACACGCAAATATCATCCTCGAAAATCAGATGAAACACATATTCCTGACACTTTCACTAGCCCTTCTCGGACTCACCGCCAAAGCACAGGTCATTCCGGACTCGCTTTTCTGCAACTCGCACGACATCCGCACCCTCGGTGAATGGGGGCCGTACTCGAAACAGTATGCCGGAATATCATTCATCGAGGAAATATCCTCCGGACGGAGAGTTGACTACACAGTGGTTCCGGGACTCTACCGCCGCAGCTATGACGTCCCGAACCTGCTATTTGAGTCCGACTGCCATCCGTGGAAAGCAAGTGCGGATCTAAGCGAAATCACCTGGCGGCATGAGCTCGAATGGAAGGATAGGCTCTATGTTGACGTAACCTATAGCGTCGTGGATTCATCAAGAGTCCGCGTGGAAATGCACTGCGTCAACAATTCAGACGTTCCGCAGAACATTCTCCTGCACACACTGATGTCAATGCACTATGCAGAAGACTACCCAAGGGTAAAGGTAACAGGAACAGAGAATGTCATTATGATGTACGGATGCGACTATCATCGTTTTGAGCCGGCTGTAAAGGGGTACGACTACTCACTTGTCTACGATGGATGGCTGCGCGGAGAGGAACGTGAACCACAGAGCCTTAGCGGGAGCGTGCTCGGGAAGTTCGGTCTTAATGCCGGAGACTTCGCAGAATATGCGCTCCAAAGTGACTGTGCCATTCCCGAAGCATCCGTTGCGCTCTGCTGTTTTGTCGAAAAAGGTAAGACGGCAAAGTTCCACATTTCGGGAATATGCGAACGCGATGTCGAGATTGAAGGAGATGGAGAATATGAAATCATAATGATCGGAAACGGGAGCATTTCACCCGGAAACAACACATTAACATTCAGAAGTCTGAATGCCGTAAACATGAAAATTGACGCGATATTCGCCGGCTTAGGAGAGGATGTCGGAAAAATCAGAATAGAGGAGGCGCCCCTCAAGTTCAGACCTTCAGTGGAAAGGCACGGACAGGATGTCATCGTCAATTACCCCGAGTGTGGGAACAGCTACGCCATCGCATGGGATTATCCACACTCCGAAATTCGCGAGTTCTGGAACAGTGAACTCGACACATTTATGCGCAGAACGGTTCATCGGCATCCCCCGAAGTTCTTCACTGGAGACAGAGAGGGGCACTTCACCTCGGCATTCCTGCGCCCTGTCGTGCTCAGGCCAAGAAGCGATACGACAATCGTAAATATGCTCGCCACAGGAGACGTGGAAACAGTCCGCTCTGTTATCAAAGACTATCACCGAAACGGACTTCCTTTCAAGACGCAGCATACGTCCCCGAAAGAAAGGTATCTCCCGGAAGCAGGTAAATATGCCTTGGGAAGGCAACTACTTGAGGCAACGCTGCTTACAAACATAGTCTATCCAGTCTACACTCAAGGCGAATACATACGGCATTTCACCCCAGGAAAGAACTGGAATAGTCTATACACCTGGGACGAAGGATGTATATCACTGGCCCTCAACGAAATTGATCCGATAAAAGCATTTGAAACGCTTCGCGCCTACACGACGGAGGATGGTTCTCAGTCCGCATTTATCCATCACGGCACCCCGCTTCCAATTCAGTTCTTCGCGTTCAGCGAACTCTGTAATGGTCTTCAGGACAAACGGGCAATGGAGTGGCTATATCCTAGACTCAAGCGCTACTATGACTACATGACTGGGAAAAACCAGACTTCCACAACCCTTATGCCTTCCGGTCTGCTGCGAACTTGGGACTATTTCTACAGTTCCGGAGGTTGGGACGACTACCCTCCACAACACATGCTACGCACGGACAGACATCTCTACCCGAGCGTCACCCCTGTCGTGAGTACCGCCTATTATCTCCGTGCAGGGAAAATCCTTCGTCTCTGCGCTGCTGAAATGGGATTGAAAGCCGACGTAATGCAGTACGACAAGGACATCCGGAAATTTTCAGAAGCTCTTCAGAAGTATTCCTGGGACAATGAGTGCGGCTATTTCAGCTACGTCATGCATAACGAAGGAGGAGAACCGACCGGTTTCTACCGCCATAGTGATGGTTCAAACTTTAACATGGGCCTTGACGGTGTGTCTCCGCTCGTTGGAGGATGCTGCACGGAGGAGCAAAAAAACAAACTTCTGGAAAAGCTGTTTTCTCCTGAGCATCTCTGGACCGATGTCGGTATCTCGACTGTCGACAAATCAGCGAGCTATTATGACCCAACCGGCTACTGGAATGGTTGTGTGTGGATCCCCCACCAATATTTCATCTGGAAGGCGCTGCTCGACTGCGGTCAGGCAGAACTCGCATCAAAGCTAGCACTAACAATTCTTGACACATGGGAGAGGGAATGCAGAGAAAGTTATTGGAGTTTCGAACACTTCATAATTTCCTCTGGACGAGGAGCCGGATGGCATAGTTTCTCTGGGCTCTCATCCCCTGTCATCAACCTCCACGACAGCTATTTCCGCATAGGACACATAGCCACAGGATTTGACACAGCCGTGAAACACTCGTTCTTCAACGACAGTTTCACAGAATGCAAAGCGACATTGGTCTTCGACAAATCATCAATAGGCCAGAAGAAGTCGCTGCTCATATGCATGAGTCCGGGGTCTGATTACAATGTATTAGTAAATGGTAGTCCGGCGGAGTTTTCCTCCCAGTTCAGCGGACTCCTACAAATTTCCATGACAGCAACGACAAAGCCTATGCGACTCGAAGTGATTCCGATTTGACATATCCGTCGCTCCGTAGTCACATATATTTACAAAGTCCGGAAAATTTCGCTATTTTTGCACTCTTATTACAAAAGAAGACGTATATGTTCGAAAATTTGTCAGACAAACTTGAGAGGTCGTTTAAAATCCTCAAGGGAGAAGGTAAAATCACCGAAATCAATATTGCTGAGGCACTTAAGGAAATCAGACGCGCATTGCTCGACGCCGACGTAAGCTACAAGACAGCCAAAGAGTTCTGCGACAATGTGAAAACCAAGGCTATAGGCCAAAATGTGCTCACGGCTGTGAAACCTCAGCAGATGATTGTGAAGATTGTCCACGACGAACTCGCACTGTTGATGGGAAGCGAAAGCAGCGACATCAACCTCAAGGGTTCCCCGGCAGTGGTGCTTGTTGCGGGTTTGAACGGTTCCGGTAAGACAACTTTCTGCGGCAAATTGGCGCTGAACATCAAGAGCAAGCGGGGAATGAAGGTTATGCTCGCAGCCTGCGACACCTTCCGTCCTGCAGCAATCAATCAGTTGAAAGTTCTCGGAGAGCAGGTCGGAGTGCCGGTTTATTCGGAGGACGGAGTGCAGGACCCGATTGCCATTGCAAAGAATGCAATAGCGAAGGCGAAGAGCGAAGGCTATTCTGTTGTAATCGTCGATACAGCCGGACGACTTTCGGTCGACGAGGAACTGATGAACGAGATTTCCGCACTGCACGATGCCATCAAACCTTCGGAAACTCTCTTCGTTGTCGATTCGATGACAGGACAAGATGCTGTTGCAACAGCCAAGGCATTCAACGACAGGCTCGATTTTGACGGAGTGGTTCTCACCAAACTCGACGGCGACACTCGCGGTGGCGCAGCGCTTTCGATCCGCACTGTGGTCGGCAAACCAATCAAATTTGTCAGCACGGGCGAGAAGATGGAGGCAATTGACCAGTTCCACCCTGAGCGTATCGCAGACCGTATTCTCGGAATGGGTGACGTGGTTTCACTCGTAGAGAAGGCCCAGGAGCAGTTTGATGAGAAACAGGCACGCGAGCTGAAGAAGAAACTTGCCAAGGACCAGTTCACCCTCCAGGACTTCTACAACCAGATTCAACAAATTAAGAAGATGGGTAACATCAAGGACCTCGCAGGTATGCTTCCGGGTATGGACAAGGCTCTGAAAGATGTGGACATAGACAATAAAACCGCATTCAAAGCCACCGAGGCCATCATTCTTTCGATGACACCTTATGAGCGCGAGCATCCTGAATGCTTCAACGGCAGCCGTAAAAAACGCGTTGCAGATGGCAGCGGAACCTCAATCCAGGAGGTGAACAAGCTTCTCAAACAGTTCGAGGGCACACGAAAGATGATGAAGATGGCGATGGGTGCCGGCGGAAAAATGAATATGATGCGCAATATGATTAGGCACAAGTAGAAGGCTTACAGCCTTCGGACTTCCTAACCCCCGCAGACTAACGTCTGCGACCCCTATTAGGGGTATCTCGCGCCTCCGGCGCGGTCCCTTCGGGACTTGGGGAGCAGCCTCTTTGTATTGAATTTGGCCTCAATATTTTATCCTCAGCCCGAAAGAGAACATCCGCCCGAAGCCCCAGTAGCCCCGGAATGTCTCAAGGTCGTGGTTCGAACCGTCTTTGCCACGCTCTATATAGCTTGTGTTCAAGAGGTTGTCTGCGCGAAGAAAAAGCCTTAGGCTCAAGTGGCGTACACTATGCCCCAAATTTCCGGCCACCGCATCTAAGGAATGGCTGCGTGCTGCTCCCTGCAAACGGAAATCTTGTCCCCACGAGATGTCGGCGCCGAGCAGATGATAGCCGGGAATGCGGTAGGATGTCTGACGGTCATTCGCATCAGTCCTTGTGAGCGGGTCGAAATCGGCATACATCCGGTCGTTAAACTGCCAGGCGGCTCCCAATGCGAAGCCCAAAGGAAAAACGAACTTGAGCGAAGCCCCCAATTGCGTCTGAGGCGCATCTGCCACCGGAAGACCGTCGCAATAGACATCCACACGGCCCACTTCCACTCCGGAATAGTCGTCGTAGATGAAAGCCCGTACATCATTCTTCCAACGCCAATCCCCCAAAGAAGCGAAAGCATTGAATTCCAACCACTTCCCCACTCTCTGAAAAAGGGTCGCCTCAATTCCGCAGTGAAGGGCATCAAGACCTGTGACCATATATCGCGACTCATCCGCATCCAACTGACGATATTTCCCCGACATCAAACTTCGGTTTTTCCAGAGCGCGGCATAAGTCCCGAGTTCCATATTCCCGCTTCCCCAAACGAATCTCCATCCCATTTCCCCAAGAATGTTCCGTTCATTTTTCACCCCTCGGGTAATTTCATTGTTCCCCGATGCGAACCAGACATTGCTGTATGGCAGCCGGCTGTACCAACCCCCATTGAGATAGAGACTGTGTCCGCGACCTGCCCTGAAAAGCACTCCCCCTTTCAGGCTCGCTCCCACTCCCCGTGCAATGTCGCTGTCCACCGCATCACCGACATAATTGTATTTGTCCCAACGCTGATTTGAGCTGCCGAAAACGGAAGCCCCCAAATCGACATTCCATCTTAAAGACTCGTAAGAAACTGTAGCATAGGCCGTTCCGTGCCAAATCCTTTTCCCGTTCTCGGTCCGCACATAATCCCCCACTTTTTTGACAGCATCCCTTCCGGAAAGGCCCGCGAGCGATTTGTGCTCATAATCCTCAAACCACCAGTCAGCACCCCAAAGGTCGGTGATGCGTTCCCTTTCCCAAGTGCGATAGAGTTGTGCGTTCACCCCGGCACCGATTTTCCAGCCGCGCCCAAGGGTATATTCCGCACTCGCAATCGCCCCTGCCTGTGTGTGCCCCGCCATATATTCGCTAAGAATATTATTCGCTGAGCCGTCAGCATTACGGTTTGCAGCGATTGCCGCATCCCAATCAATATGTCCGTCAGCAGTCACAAAGGAAGAAATGCCCTTCCCCTTGGTTTCCGACCATCTTCCCCAGCCGTTTCCGATTGCAAAATAGACGGAATTTTTCATCGACAGGCGCTCTGCATTCCAAATGTGCTGAAGAGTGAAATAGGGTTTGAAATAATTGTTCTTGCTGAGATTGAATGACTTACCGTCTCTATAACCCCAGTTCTTGCTGTATCCGCGTCCATATTTCTCGATTTCCGCCGCACTGAGCCGAGAGGAACGTTGTTCGTGACGTTCGGGAGAGCCGAGAGAAGTGAAGATTAGGCGGTGCTGCGACCCGAAGGATTTTGCGAGATTGAACATATATGCGTAAGAGCTGACGGATGTGGATTCGACGGGGCCGGGACCTCCGACATAAGATGCCATCAGATTAAAAGACCAAGCGTGAGGGAGGGAGCCACTGGAGATTTTGAAATAGCCTTTGAAGGGTCCGGCGCCGATGGTGGGACGGGATTTTGCTGTACCGAAATCGTGGGACGATGGGGCATCGTTCCCGTAAAGCGTTGCATAAGAGCCGATTTCGACAGAAAACTCATCCGAAGGAGATTCTGTGATTATGTTCACCGAGCCTCCGACAGAGCCGTCCGAAAGCATAGATGCGCCCACGCCTTTCTGCACCTGCACGGCCCAGGTGGCATCCGCAAGCCCCATCCAATTGTTCCAGTACATCCCTCCGCTCACAAGTCCGCTGATGGGGATTCCATTGAGAAGGACGGAAATATTCTCCTGCCTGAAGCCCCTTATATTGAGTTTAGCATCGCCGTAACTGCCTGATTCAGAGGTAGCGTAAAGGCTCGGAAGCCCACGCAGCATTTCGGGATAGGTCCGCGACGCTCCCCTTTCACGAAGCTGGGTTTCACTGATGGTTGCAAGTCGCAATGCGCTGCGGTTTTGATTGACAAAATGCGCCCTGACGGTGGATTCCCGAAGGTTCAATGTGTCGGAGGATACGAAATCGATTGGCTCAAGTTCCTCAAGGGCCAGACTTGTGTAAGACGAATAATCTGAGGATGTTTTTAAGTCGTCCCCGACAAGATTGTGGACATCAACGGCAAGCACGTTCTGTGCCGCCAGAAGAATTGTGATGCCCAAGAGTGCGAAGTTTTTCTGCATAAAAAAACCTTAAATTGTTACTCAAGGCATACAATTCAAGGCTTCAAACGCCGTCTCTGCACCCTGCAATACCCAAATCAGAGTATTTTATAAACCCATCGTTTTACCGTC